>Ga0105239_10000883_pt1 | contig 42519 bp, 51 predicted proteins | sample KBSC44metaG_FD_92761 | JGI IMG/M metagenome (GOLD analysis project Ga0105239, IMG submission 92761) | Corn rhizosphere microbial communities from Kellogg Biological Station, Michigan, USA - KBS C4-4 metaG | ecosystem: Host-associated > Plants > Roots > Rhizosphere > Soil | place: Michigan, USA...
ACCAGTACACCGGCGGGCGCATTGATTCGGTCGTGGGCCAGAAACCAGAGGGTGCTGACCTCTGCGGTTTGAGTGAAGGTGAGACCGCCTCCATTTGGGAGGTAGGTGACAGAGTAACTGATGATGGTACTGGTAAGCTCAGTGGCCAGATAGAAGAAAGTCGTTGCACCCTCGCTCGCGACATTGTAAGGGTTATAGAACGCAGCATGACGAGGGCCAGAGCCAGGAGGAGCTTTTAGTGGGGCCAGTTCGGTGAGATCCAACGTTTCAAAATCTATCCCGTAGACACGAACAAGATCTGCCCCAAGGTCGGGCACCAGGATGTACTGGCCGGTAGGGTCAGCCAACGCCTCGTGAGGATGAGGCGAATCTTGTCGAGCTGCGTTGGGGCCAGGTTGTGAGAGGCTGTAGGTGAAGGACTGGCCAAGGTGGAACTGACCACCGCCGTCGAGATCATAAGAGGTGACCGAAGAACCAGTGTAGTGAGCAAGGCCAATGGCTTGCTTCCCAGCCGGGTTGCCATAGATGACACCACTCACTGGGCCAGAAATGGTGGTCTCGTTCTTTACATGGCTGAGGCTGCCGTTGCGGTTGATGGTAAAGGAGCTCAAGGATCCATTCGGCGAAGTCAAGCCTTCGTTGAGGCAGAAGAGCAGGTCGCGATTGAAGTCAATTGTCAGCCACGATGGATTTGGCCCACACCCAGCATTGAAGAAGGTGCTTTCAAGACTGACGGTGCCATTTGTCTCTCTCAAAGCCAGGGAGGTAATGTCTCCCGAGTAAGACGAGACAAAGAGGTTAGTCGCGAATGTGGTGGACGCCAACGCCAGAAGGAGGGAAGAACTTAGCATCTTGCTGTGGAAAGGGATATGCGATGAATCCAAGACTCACGATTAGGATTGCTCAGTGGAGAATCAAGAAAGCGGGATGCTGATCTTGTTCCTTATCTACAAGCAGCACATCCACCCTGCCGACGGACGAGGATGATGACCGTGGAGCTACAGAATGCGTTGTTGCGAAAGCGTTACCAAGGTTGCAATGCATAATGCGGAGGCATAAATGCGGAGGCTGATTAACCGTGCCAGGTACTCCGTACAGAAGCTTGTCACTTGAGTAGCATTGGCACGGCGCGGGGAACAACGATCTCCCCCCACTGTATTCCTCAAAGAGTAGAATGCCGGAGGATCTGGCGTCGAGGGGCTCAGTGTTAAGACAGATAAAGCGAAAAGCCCGGGACCCCCACGGAGGTCGGTTTTACGTCATAGCAGTGAATATATTGCAAGGTGTGGAGTACTGATTCCTGAATGTACACCATGAAATCTCTCAGGAACCTCAGAGATCCAAATCACGAGCCTGGGGAGAGAGGCCGACGACAAAGTTCAGGCCTTGGAAGAGATCCTGTTTCAAACGCCACGAGAAAGAGACGTTGAGCGACAGCTTGGGTGCCAATGACGTCTTTGATATCATTCTCTAAGCTTTCACAATGACACGGATTCCGTTTGAATCCAACTTGGGGAAGGGTAGGAAAAAGTCGTGCGCTAGCTTTACATCAGTTTCATCCGTCTCATATAACTCCAAGTCAAAGTAGCGAAAGGTGGCAGCCAATGTTAGGTATAATTCCGCATAAGCTAGGCTTTTCATAGTGGTCAGGTACGACAATATGAGGAGACATTCCGGGAGCTGACTTACTTGATTCCCAAACATGATCTTGTCCCCTTGCCGAAGCCTACAAAGTAACGGTCCAAGGGAGACCCATTCTTAGTTTTGGGCGAACCGAGCCACCTTTCAGGAACAAACGAGTTAGAGTTAGGGAAGATCTCTTCATCATGGTTGAGAAATGGAATCGTCATGGAAATGGGCGTTCCTGCCGGGATAACCCAACTGCCATACTGGATCGGTCTGGACAACAAGCGGGCATTTCGCGAGGTAGTCGAATAAGAGAGTCTAACAGCCTCTTTGATACAGCCTGTGAGATATGGAAGTTTTTCAAGTTCTGTCCATTCGAGGCCTGCTGTTGGATCTGACTCATCCTTGGTCGGGATGACTTCTTTCAGTTCTTTTTGTAACCGGGCAAGCACACTTGGATTGCTCAAGAGGTAGAATGTAGCAACGCTCAATGTCCACCCTGTCGTGGCGAGACCCGCTCCAATGATCAATTGAGCTTCATCTTGAAGTCGAAGGTCGGACTTTTGGCTTAGGGGCAGGTCACCTTGTAGTAGTTCCGAAAAGATTGTCCCATGGCTGGCTGTCTCGGCTGATGTATTAATCTTCCCACTTTTCAAGTTCACAATTTGTTTTGCAAAGTCCTGTCCCCCGAATGAGCATAGAGAACGGATGTGCATGGTGAAGACGCTTACCCGCTGCATTTGGAAAACAAGGGCATATAAGGGTTCGAGTTTGACCAGCCAAGATTGTGGTAGGGTATTCAAGATCTTTGGTAGCAACGGAAACTGTAGTGACAAATTACCGCTGATGCTAACTGCTTGGAATGGATCGTGAAGAATGGGATTCCAGTTGGGAACATCAAGACTATTGTAGTCATTAGCAAAGCAGTACTGCATAATGACATCTTCGGCAAAAGCCATGTATCCACGATTGATTGCAAACGGGGCACCAGAGTCTTGATATTCTTGGACCTTCCTGAGGAGTAGCTTCAACTTTTGACGAACAACGCCTTGGAGTTCAATAATTCTTTTCCTTGAGAAAAACGGATTCAAAGCGTTTCGTCGAGTTCGATGGAGTTCGTCTGGGCCTGTGCTCAAGACGGAATTCTCGTTGCCGAATCGACCAGATAACCACTCATATTTGTCAACTCTTCCAGCTTTGGTGAAAATTGTTTCCCAGAAATCAGAGTCTAGGATATGAACTTCATCGGGAGTTATGCGCACAATTGGTCCTACGAAATGTACGAGAATAGTTTAGGTGGAATGTAACCCGCATCGCCGACGAGGTAAATGGTAGACAGACGTACCATACTTTTTGTGCAGACCTTCAATGTAGAAAATAAACTTCCCCTTCAAATGAACATCGTAGTAGTACTCATGCCACCTACTTACTGCCGCATATTTTGGTCCTGGAAACTTCGCGAGAGGGTGGAAGTACAGGCGATAGATGACAAGTGCAACCAGGTATGCTTGCCAGATGGCAGAAGCGGTGATGAACCCTGACCATAGGATGGACATGGCTTACGAGTATGGAAGGTCGAGGCAAATCAGTTCAAGGTAAGTGTAAGTACCAGACCCCAGGCAAAATGTTAACAGTCTGGTGAGAAGTTGTCAAGGTTTATCAGGGCGCTGGGACGTGGCCACTATCAGGGAACTTTCGATGCCAAACATCGTTCCATTGCCAGCACATGGAAACGTTTTACTTACCAGTAGTGCATGTGCGTGATTGACTAAATCTATACCCGAGGCATGGTAGGCAATGTTTGAGAGAAATGGATGGCCAGGTATCCTGTCACCGCGGATCTAGCACGGCTAGCTGCTGCGCCGTGAAACAGGGATGTTGTGGGCGCTATGCAGCTCCGAAAGCACACTTGGCTTCCATGGACTGAGTAAGTGAGCTCCAAAATTAGTCAAGATGAATCTACCCCAGCAGCTCTAGTGCCTCGCGTGAATTCATTTATCCAATCTTACGTCAAAGGTCTTCAGAACCGTCAGGTGAGGGTGATACTGGCATGACTCGTGTTATGTCTGCCAGGTAGACGTAGAGCAGGGTTTATCAGAAGCGAAGTGGGCTCTTGCCCAGGGCGGAACCAGCAGTTGTGCTTCCCCGTGCAGCGCCCACCAGCCCTTCCGTGTGCCGTCATGTAATAAAGGTTAGTTGCCAGAGCCTCCGCCTCACCCAATGTGGTCTTCGGCGGAAGGGATGGTACTTTTGTATGGAGTCCTTCTGTTCAACTATCGTAAGCCTTGAGAGAATCCCTCAAGCGCCTCAAGCCTTGAAAATGGAGTTTTATGCTATCCCTCGCTTCCCCCCTCTCGCTTCCCGTCTTGTCTACGGACTCCTTTGAATCCTTCCTCCATCCTACATATTTCTTCACACCGTAATTACTACACCCAACCACGACTACATCTTATGATGGCTTCTAATACTCAGGGAGAAGAGATCGAACAGAACAGTTCAGTGATGTTGATTCAGCCCTCGGCGATGGATTTTCCGAATCAGATACGGAGAGTTTAAGGTCGAGCTTATTCCAAAGTGTGTTTGAGAATGGTAGAGGTTACCACAAATACAAGGATGGGCTCTACTTCATGCCTGATGATGAACGTGAGCAGGAACGACTTGATATGCAACATGAAATCTTTCTCCAGACGATGAATCGCAAACTGCTCGCTGCCCCAGTCAATCCCAACGCTGTACATATTCTTGACATTGGTACTGGCACGGGGATTTGGGCGATCGACTTTGCCGATGAATTTCCCCAGTCTATTGTCCTCGCAACCGACCTCAGTCCAATTCAACCCTCTTATGTCCCTCCAAACTGCAGGTTTGAGGTTGATGATTTCGATCAGCCATGGTCCTTCAACCAAAAGTTCGACGTAATTCATGGGAGAATGCTTGCAGGATCCTCGGGCGACCCCAAAGCTCTTCTTCGGCAGTCTTTTGAAGCTCTTAAGCCAGGGGGATGGGTTGAACTACAAGACTTCGCTTTTCCAGTCAGATCTGATGATGAAACTATGGCTGGTACAGCATTTGAGAGGCTGAATGAGTCACTCGTGAAGGCACTTCAGCTCCTGGGTAGGGACGGAGGCTGGGCAGCTAACTATGCCGAGTTCATGTCACAAGCAGGGTTTGTCAATGTTGTAGAGATCAGGCATAAATGGCCACAGAATCATTGGCCGAAAGATAAGCACCTCAAAAGACTCGGTCAGTGGAACATGTTCAATACCCTCGATGGTCTACATGGGTTCTCTGTGCGCCTACGTACCAAAGTTTTGGGCATGAGTATCGAAGAAGTAGAGTTGTTGCTGGCTCAGTCGCGTCTGGACATTAAAAATCCTAAAATCCACGCTTATTGGCCCATGTGAGTGTTGACGTTCAGCCTTGGTGTATGCTGGAAACTGACATTGATCATTCAGTTACATTGTTTACGGTCAGAAACCTAGGATGTTGGCTTAACTAGACCTTTCCCGTCAGGGATAATTCAAGCCAAAGGCCGATCAATGGGTTCGAAGCTTGAGATAGTACTATAAACTTTCGGCATGAGGGGCGCACAAATTGACAGGAATGACGATGAGCATCAAGACCTACACCTAGGCAGCCCTAATCGAACTTGGAGGACACCATATGCAAGGAGCGTAGCAGTTATCGGTGAGGCCGCGAGGCTGTCCGATGTCACAGCCTTGCATGCCGCCTGCTGGATGGTATTCGCCCGAATCCCGCTGATCACAAGTTCTCCTTTGCTCGGCAATATTCTCGGTGTTACACCCCACCATATTTGGAGAAGCCAAGTACGGAGTACCTCTTCGGCGTACCTAGGACCGAGGACTTAATTAGCCGCTCATGACAGCATTCTCTAAGCAGGCTAACGCACTTTTCCGCAGCAATCGGCTCAAATACGAAATCTCATCCCCCAAGAACTTCTTTTCTCTTGCCCAACGTAATTCCCATTGGGTAAGCATGGAAGTTCCCGGGCAGCACGTAGGAGAAGGGGTATCGAAACTGCCTGGCTCGACGCCTCCTGAACATATGAAAGACACTTGCGAGGCTGGCCAGACGGCCCCGGAACCAACCATCAAGCAAATCACTCGACGAATCTTTGGCCTGTCGAAGTCAACGTCGGAGGTGACGAATGTGCAAAGCGAATTGGATGACCTGAACGCAGATGCAGCATCCACCCGCAACGTGGCTCTCGTGCAACAGAGATGGAATCAACCCAGCGGAAATATCCCAAGGCTGGGTTTCGCATTCATGTCTTTTATGATTGCCGGGATGAACGACGCTGCTGTGGGTGCACTGATCCCTTACCTGGAAGAATATTATAATCTCAATTATACTCTTGTATCATTGATGTTCCTGACACCATTTGCCGGCTATTCGACTGCGGCCTTCGCTAATGCCACGATTCACACCAAGTTTGGCCAGAGGGGCATCGCTTTCGCTGCGCCGATCTGCCACATTATCACTTACGTTGTAATCTCGGTGCATCCACCATTCCCTGTGGTGGTTGCTATCAATATCATCTCTGGATTCGGGAATGGCTTGACTGATGCTTGTTTCTCTGCTTGGGTTGGCGGAATGCACAACCCGAACTCAGTCCAAGGGTTGCTGCATTCATGCTATTCCATTGGTGCACTTTTCGCTCCCTTGATTGCTACGAGCATGATCGTCAAGTCTCACCTCCATTGGTATACATTTTACTATGTGATGGTTCGTGTAATGCTCCCTGAGGTGGTCAAGCTTACACTTTAATTTTGGTAGATTGCTGCCTCCGTGCTGGAATGGATCGGACTAGTCACGAGCTTCTGGCACAAAACCGGAAAAGTATATCGTGATGAGCACCCACGAGACTCCGAGGCTACTGGGAGTCGCACAAGAGAAGCTCTAAAGTCGAGGATAACGTGGACTTGTATGTTTTATCTTCTTCTCTACATGGGAATTGAAGGTAGGTTCATTCGCACGAGGCCCATTATGGCATTGCCGGAGGGGTACAATATTAACATGATTTGCAGTGGGCCTCGGGGGCTGGGTTGTCACATTTATGCTTCGTGTTCGCAAAGCTTCACCCTACGATGCTGGTATATCTGGCACCGGCTTTTGGGCCGGAATGGCAGCTGGACGTGCGTCCCTTGGATTTGTCACGGAGCGATATGGAGAACGTTTATGCGTTTCAATATATCTTGCCATCTGCATCGCACTGCAACTGATCTTTTGGCTGGTGCCACAATTCATAGTGAGTGCAATCGCCGTTGCATTCCTCGGCTTCTTCCTGGGACCCATGTTTCCAGGCGGTGTTATGATGGCTGCAAAATTACTGCCTAAGCATATTCATGTGAGTGCGCTTGGCTTTGCCATGGCTTTGGGTGGCACTGGAGGGACAGTCTTCCCGTTCGCCATCGGTGCCATTGCAGCAAAGAGGGGTGTGAATGTACTACAGCCAATTATCTTGGCATTGATTGCGGTAGTGGCGATGATTTGGTTGAGTTTTCCACGGATAAGGAAGCGAGAGTGATCCGATTGAATTGGATATTGGGGAGCTATGCTTGTACGGTCTCAAGTTGTCATAACCTTGCGCGATCGGCCCTTCACCATGAGCACAAAGGATAAAACAGTTCTCGATTCTGTGAAAGAGCCTTGAAAATTCAGAGCCGCTCCCTGAATTGTCGATATTTTTCTGGCCATATACCCTGCTTACCGGGGGACAATATCCCATTGGGGTCAAGGGAATCCTGTAAGGTGTCAGCTTCCTCGATTTGACGGGCATCATTCGGGTGACGGCACCTTCAGCTTCTCAACAAATCGCCTGTATGCATGATCATTGAACTCATAAGCATCGGCAACAAGATCTGGGGTTAGGTTAGCATCGAGCAAACAACAATGGCAAGTTTACTTGGACCCTACCCATATAATTTACGTGCGAGCGGTATTTACTGAACCCTCTTTGACGGCCCTCTCGGTACAATGCTCGAAATATTGTGTCGACTGCGTGTCGATGCTCGGCGTTGGTTTTATCAAAAACCATCATATTGACGAATATGACATGCCTTTCATGCATGAAAAAGTCGCAAAAGAGGTCGAATTTCTCATTTTCGCATACCTTTCTGGCTGTCCGGGCCCATTCCAAAATTGCCTTTCCCGAGGAGGGAATGATGGGAGAGTAATCGGCGTGTGCCCCAACTCCTGCTTGCTGCTTTGGCAGGCGGTACTTCACCATTGGAAGACTCCATAGGCTTGGTACTCCAACAAAGAACCCACCATGAGGATCAGGGACGGATGTTGCTTCCAGAAGCGATTCATTCTCACCAGAGAAGAGGTGGCCTTGCAGGCGATGCGCAGCCGCTGGTGCCTTTTTGGTGATCACCCTCTTCAACTCCTCGAAGTGGGCTTGGATAACGGCTGGTGCTCCATAGAGACCAAACTTGACATTCCAGTAGCCCAGGTTAAGCTGTTGTTGGAGTTCACGCAACCTCTCATCTGGGATAGGTCCTTCACTTGGCCACAGCTCAGCGCGTTTTCCAAACATACCCAGCCACTCCACAATGTTGGAGACGTAGACTGTGCTGGGGAGAAGTCCATCCCTTCTGAATTGGCCAAATATGTCAACAATAGTCTCCACATCTTCAAATTCGGGCATGTCAAATGAACAAGACATGTAAGCTTGTGGTTGTGGATGCAGCCATATACCCAGTTTTGTGACAATTCCGAGATTGCTTTGGAGGAACAGCCCTTCAATCGATGGACCAAAGGAGAATTTTGACAAATGAGCCGAGGGGGAATTAGATATCGCAAATTGCCCAGTCCTGACTAGATCACCATCAGCAAGCATGGCCTCAAGTCCACAGATGTTTTGATGATGTGTTGCGGTGGGCGTGAAACCCGTTCCACGGTCGACAGTCTATATCTTGGTTAGCAGAAGCCCGGTCAGTGGATTCAGAATTTCAATCACATTTCCCACCACGCTCCCCCACCCCAGAGAGGGAACGCTTGGCCAGACTCGAAGCTTCCTCAATGCACAATATTGATATAGTTCGGTAAATGTCACACCAGGCTCGACTACTGCGTAGGAGAACTCCTCATTGACTTCAATAACTTTGTTCATGCGATGAAGATCTAGTGCAGCCGAGCCGTTCAGTCTCGGTGCAGGCCCTCCATCTAGTCGAACCATCAGTGACAGATTCTCAGTTTAGGAAGGGCGTGGAAGCGGACATCCCAAGTTTTTGCCCCTCGAAAACGTCCATACAGGTATTGCGAATCGGTTTGCGACCGAAAGAACTCCGCGAAGCTCATCGATTGAAGCTGGACTAGAATTATTGTCAGCCGTGTTAGGATAGGCATGAAGTATTCATGATTACCAGATCGCACAGCTAGGCATTTTTCGCCTCCCTTCATACTCCCACAATTCGTAAGGGTCGACATATTCCTCGAGGCCGTTGCCCAAAATCACCTGATTATCTCCGACGACATCTCGAAACTCTCGGACAGCGGCGTCAAAGGAGCTTTTATCAACACCCGGGGGCAGAACTTCCTGCAGCGGTTGAAGTAGTGCTTCAGAAAACAGATTTCGATGTGTGTTCTGATATTCAGGGTCCGAGTATCTGATTGGAAAAGTGGTCTCCTTGGAAGACATATTGGTAAATGAGAGATGGTTTAGGGTGGCCAGAACTCTGGGTCAGCTTGACGCGGTGCGACAACTTGCTGTTAATCAAATTTGAAACTGGAGGTACCCTTGTACATATCGAGTACTCCGTACTCGTACCTTGGAACTCCGTGTGTCTGACGTTTTGCTCAATGTGGGGAAGATGGGGAACCATGATGTTCGTGAAAACCTCCCCACATGCCCAAAGTGGAGGGGCAGGAGAATCGGAAGTCCTGCACCGCCCAACTCTTCTTGCTTTTAAATCAGCAGGACTTGGATCTCTCGTCTCGTATCCGGTCTAACACTCTTGCCCCATGCTCCATCTCTGAATACCCTTGGTAAACGGTTAATGCCCAACTCCGTCAGACAGATCCGTCTTGACCCCTCGTCACGACAAAGATGGATGGACTCTGGGAGGATGAAGTCGGTTCTTAGGACAACGTTTGATTTTCTATGTATCGGCCGTTCAAAATCCAGCCTGGGATTACACCAGTGTCGAGTGCTCCGGAGACAACCTTTGACGGGATGTCTGATTTGGACAGCATTTGTGTCCAGGTGACCATTTAAGCCCGCAGTGGGATGATATCCAGATCTCCGCAGAATGTGGAGGTACATGGAATGATTGTCTCAGAAATCTTCACCAAGGCGCATAGCCATCGATATCCCACTTTGATATCCTCGACCGGCGTTATATGTCCTGTTGACTGACGGCCTGCAATGCAAATGTATTCAAGATTTGCCAGCCGAAAGGCCAGGGGATGAGGGTCTCATCTCACTGATTTGATAATGGCCAACACTTCCAAGACAAGGCGGAGCCGTTACCAAAGTTCATTTGCGGTATATTCATCCAAAGGAGGTAGGCATTTCACCAGTCTCTGCACAGGCCCAACACCGTTCGACAACCTTTGCTGAATTCCCTTTTCGGGTCAAATGAACGCCATGATCCTTGTGCATGGTGCAGGACTCGTGCCGATTCGTCCTCGATTGACTTGGAACCCATATTTCCATACCAGCCTCGCCCGGGACTATCACAATATCAGTAGGTGGGATCTAGAAGTCACTTCGGGCGTACCTGAAAGCGGTGATGGGTAGGATCAAGACGTCCCGCACTAATTTACTTTGACCGCCATCATCAAGCCCAGTCAAAGAATTCCAGCGCAGGCCAGCCTGTTCTGAAAGTAATGTTTTGGTGGCATTTGTCACAGCAGCCGGTCCCGTCAGCGACACTGGCCCGATGTGTCTGAGCTCCTCTACCGCCTCTGAGGCACTTAGGTTTCCCTCGTTACGATTGGCCACATCATCCAGCTGCTGCGAGAGGGTCTTCATAAATCGCAAAAGAACGTCGTGACCGGGTTTCGACGCCAAGGCCCATTGGGTGAGCTGAACAGGGTAGCTGTACCCCATACGCCAATAATCGTCTCGGCTGGGTTGACAGTCAGCTTCTATCCCAAGCATAACTCCAACTGGGTCATGAAAGGAGTAGCCGGATCTCGTGATCGGATCGACCCAAGAGGAAAGATCAGAGCTCGAAATCCAAGATGCAGGTTGTCGCAGAGGTTCGGTATCGACATCTGCATACTGCGGGAAAGTCAGATCAACTTTCAATGCACGAGCATATGAATCGTCCTTCAGAGTAATCCGCACTTACAATGCCACCAAACCATTTCAGAACTAAAACACGGAAAACATCTGCCCGCTCCACGTTGGACGGCAGTTCTGTGAAATGTTTGAGAAATCCAGGCTCGAGCTGCGTGACCATCTGATTGATGCCAGAATCCTCCCAGAAAAAGTAGGCCATGTTATCGGAGATCACATAGTTGAGCCATTTCTCCACGGCGACACAGATGTCTTCTGGCCACGTGTCGGCGCGACGGGTTTTCCACGTTTGATGAAGAAGTAAAGGGATCGATGAGTAATTTATATTACGACCCTTCCCGGTACTGACAGCGTCTGAAGCGATCTTTGCTGCCTCGACGATCGTGCGTGGTTGAGTCCGCGAAGAGAGCCACTCGGCCGGGATGTGCCATGCTAAATTCAACAAACGTCAGATGACCACGAATAACGGAGCATGGCAAAGCCTCGAAAAGAAAGCCTCGAGTCTCTTCATAGCTAGCTAGCGTCGCAAGAATGCGTAACGTACCTCCACCGGTGCCGTTGAAATTATGCACGTGCTGATAGAGCAACGGATACTTTTGCTCTAACTCGGCCTCAGTACAAAAGACATTATGCTTTCGGGAGGAAGAGTAAAGAAACCCTAGATATGCCGAAAAGAGGAGGTACACGAAGAGGCAGCGCTTGAACAGTCGAGAAGGCCGCCAGGAGGCATTCATATCTCGAGATGGGTGCCGATGTATCCAAGAAGTCAAGTCAAGAAAAGAGGGCTAGTTCATGATGGTTGCTGCTCGTGCGAAGAGTTGTGCCTCGTGCTTTCATTATGGGATAGACTTCAGCTAGGGAGCCTCAACGAAAGGGGGGGGGGAGCTTTGGGTTTCGCAAATGCGAAAACGAGTGAGGACGGATTGTGCATACCAGGACTCCGGACGGAGCATTCAGTAGTCAAATTGCTCGCAACAACAAGTCCTGATGCTAGTTTGGTATTTTGCTAGTTTCCTAATTACAGGGCAGTCAATTTCAGGATGAAGGATGTTGATCCAAGCCCTCCCTTGGGCCTCCCTCCCACCCATTCCACGTCGGTCATCCCCTCAGCCCTCAGACCTCATCCCTTTAGCCTTTTTCCTTCCCGTAGGCAAGTCTAGACTCCTTTGAGTGCGGGCCAATGACACGCGTCATTTGCAACACCTGGTCGATCCCTGTCAGCGAGTCGCAGCACAAAACGCGACCCCCAGATCCAACAAACTTTAACCCTAATAATCCTCAGCCGATTTGCTCTTGGCTGTGCCCCGTGCGATGGCGCGTCTTCCTACTTGGCTAAGGAGGCTTAAACGTCGCGAAGAAAGATTTTTCAGCGTTCGGGGTGGCACTTCAAGTGGCACGCAAGTGGTTAAATGCTTACGAGGCCCAGAGCGAACGAGTACGGAGCACGGAGTACGTCGCCCCCCTGAACTTGAATCCCACGAGTACGAGATCTTGAATTCGGGGGATTTCCCATCCTCGACGACGAGTACGGAGGACGGAGTATTGCTATTACTATTACTAGTACTAGTAGGACTCGTCACAATGCAACATGTTCCTCATTCCTCCAGGATTTGCAGAACAAGTTAGTGGATACGGAGGACTGGAGAATCACCCATTCGCTACTCATAAATCACCCCTGCACTCACGCCTTCACCATGAGATTACGAGTATACGAGCTATGTCACGCCAATAACTATTTTTGACTCGGCAATCCTTACGAGGACATACGAGTGCTGAGTACGGAAGTACCACAGGAAAATTGCTACTTTTTTAGCCCTGCTCAGCCACGGAACTTTTTGTACAGATGGTTCTGCGAGGACCTGACCTTCAAGTTTCAATATCTCTCTGCTGATAGGGTCCCAGCTTCAACCCTCACAAACGGCAGGCATCGCAAGGTTCTCCGTAATCCCATCCCATCTCTTACTTCCTGGATAGCAGCATAGGTAAGTCCAGCAGTATCGCCGAAATCCTGCATCGTATTGTTTCTTTACTTTACGAGCACAAGTCCACCCGTTCGCATGCTCGACTCTCAACGCACAACCATCCTCACTTCAGAGGGACGCTGAAACGCTCCAAGATTGATCTACTAAGACGGATTTCCGGATTTCCGTATGAACAAGAGGTACCTAGGTATATCCACTTCATGTCAGACGAGTGGTAGAGCTGGCTGGCCTGAGATTCGTTGCTCACTCACGCTGAATTGGTGAACAGACCGGTTAAACCGGCTGCAGTGCCACTCTCTGGACGTCGTCACCATGGCATTTGTCGCGGCTCGGCGAGAGTGATAGCGTTGGCTCCCTCCCTGCCCTCCGAGGATCAGGGGGGAGCATGACGAAGAACGTGATTCCGTCTCCAAAGTATCCGCAGCGATCAAAGCCAACAAAGCCATCAAGTCTGGCCTCCTTACGCAAAAGGCGAGTTCTGCACTTCATCCTTGAAGAGGTTTTCACCAATCATAAAGCACGCACAGCAATATGCGGTAGCATGGTCAGCCGAACAGCATTGAATTGAATCAACCAGAAGCGATGGCGCGCCGAAGGGAGGCAATCCCTGATCAATGTCGACTCGATGTTTCATTGGAGCACGAGCGCAAAGTCCTACATCCTCCCATCCTTTGAGCGTAGCCGCGTCCCAACAGCCAGGGCCCGCCGTCCTCATCAACTTGTCAGTATTTCATTGACGAGTTGCCACTGTACTACAGCGCTCTCTTCCCCCGACAGGCATTATTGTTTAGAAAGATACCGGGGACAAAAAATCTAGCTGCAATGTCGATTGGAACTGTACTGGAGACATGGATGATGAAGACTCGGACAAATCCCCATGTTGAAGGGGCCAGAGCGGTCGATTCCATGCTTATACCTGATCCCGATCATTGGCAAGCCAGCAAATGCGTTGCCACAACCAATCTTACCGCTGGAGGAAGGCAGAGCGCACGTGACTCCGCGTGTTCTGTCTCGCCTCCGCCTTGCTGGCGGAGCATTCCTTGGTCATGATCCGCAGTGTCTACCTATGCGAAGACACTGGGACGAGGGCAGAAGGAGTGCGCCTAGACAATGAGCAGCTTCCACTATTTCCATCAATAATCTGGCAATATCAAGTCTAACCAAGCCACAAACAGTATCAGCGCGCGTGGCAGTAATATCCCAAAGCACCATGCAACTGACCAAACTCTACAAAGTTCGGCTGAGCTAGAACGCTGGTAGAAGAGACCTACCACAACACTAAATTGACAAAAATGATCGATTGTGCACAAGGGTAGAAGGTAAGTGTTCTGGGCCTTGCTCGAAGGACCTGTCGTTCAGACGAGCTCGCCATTTTCGCAGTGGAAGCAGGATCCTGAAAGGGTGCACTGTTACAATAAATGCGCCTTAGTGAGTGGGATTTACTGGATGTGAATTGTTCAGCATGAAAATCCAAACCATGGCAGCTAACATCCAGCTCGTTTAACATGCTCTTCGATTATTGCGAAATCTTCCTCAGGCCTTAGGAATGCCACTAGGGACATATACTGGCTCCCGAATTTTCCCCGATGCAAGACCGGCATCGACGATAAGCCTTGAATACGAAATCTCAGAGGTATCATCTTTTCGGCGACGCCGTGGTTCATGCAGGGCTGTTTCTGGTGCTTAATAACATCTGGATCAACCCGGTAAGGCATTCGCATGGCTGTGTCCCCCAGTGCGCAGGCGTCAACACCCTGTACATTCGTCCTATCGTTAGACATGTGAAAAGTGTCGGACTCGTAAGGTTGAATGCGACTCTCGCGGCCGCAACAACCTGGATGTGGCATTGACACTGCTTACAGTTGTCGGTCAACCTTGCCAAGTAGAACATGTGGCTGCCTTGCTGCAATGGTCAATATCACCACGATGATTGGCGGCGCCTTTGACATCAAGTTCAACAAGGAGCCTACACCGGAAGGACCCGAAGGTGAACATAACAGCCGCAACATCCGTGGAATTGCTGACCGCAACGAAGCTCGGATGGCTGAGTTCGAAACGGCATGGATATTCCGTACAATGGAATACCTCTGAGATCTCCGTACCTGATCCTCCCCTACTGCAGGGTTCGCCAATCTAGTCCAAATGTCGTTACTTGGACAATCCCCGGGTCTCGGTTGACCCAGCCTTCTCCAGAACTGCGGGGATGGATGGCCTTAGACGATTTATACCCCCTTTTGCCGCAAGATCTCAACCCGACTCGTAGAGCCTTGTCTGTTAGAAACCTGCGGCTTTGCCGTGGGTTCGGCGGATGTTATTGGGGGTCTGGTTGCATTCTCAGATGGTGTGCTGACAGCTGGTCGGCGGATGGGTATACCTCGGACTGCACCGCCGAGTGCTCCGAGTCCATCCACTACACCCCCGTTTAGCGAATCTCTTGACTAATTTAGTGAGCACAGAAGCTCTTAGACTGGGCCAGAGGATGACTGCATCCTCAGGAGCCAGAGATGATGCATTATAAAGCGCTAACAACTATTCGACAATCCGACCTCCCCATCTCCGCCTCTTATTAACATAGCTTTGAGCATATCCGAGATATCTGACCAAGATGAAATCCGTTAGCGAAACCTCTGCCTTTGAGGACGGCGGCAAATAGGAGAATGAAGTATTGGTCGAAGACGCTGGTGTGCCCGAGGTCGACGCAGTTCCAGAAAACGAGTGCTGCTCAAACAAGACCTGTTCTTCTTACCCATCATGTTCATCATGTTCTACATTGCCTACCTGGTTTGTGATGTGGCCCCTCTCGAACGAATGCACTGGCTCACTCTTTCACCTAGGACCGAGGTGCCATTGGTAATTACCACTAATGCCCGTTTGACGGGGCTTCAGGAGGACTTGTCGCTCAGTAATCAATAATATCTGGAGTGTCTCATGATCGTTTGTGGGTGATGATATTATCCAAAACTGACGACTCCTGGCATACGAGGATAGTCAACTAGTCGTCGGCAATGTAATTGTTGCACTACCAATCACCCTAGGAATTCGACAGGTGCCCGCACGTTTCATATTTGGCCCCTGTGTGGTGGCCTTCGGTCTCTCAGCCGCACTTGTAGCGGTTTGCGGTGGATGCAGCGGCCTTATGACTCTTCGATTCCTGCTGCGTTGTGGTGAAGGAATTCTCACCATGGGCATCTTGTATCTCGGTCAGTGGTATAGGCTCCAAGAACTTGCTCTACGATACGGTCAGTATAGAAAGAATTGTCAACAGTTTGCGAGGCTGATCATTGCAGGTATAATGTACTGACCTGCATCGATCTCCGGTTTTAGCAGCGGCCTCATTTCATACGGTATTCAGAAGGATATGGAGGGAACGCATGGGATATCGTCCTGGAAGTGGCTATTTATCATCGCAGGGGCACTCGCTGTTGCGTTGGGCGTCGTAATGGGCTTCGTCCTTCCTAGCCTTCCATTTGGTGTTGCTAGGACTGGGCATTTCTTGTTCCCATCACAGCAAGAGAAAGTCGCATTGTTAGCTCGCACCGAAGCAGGTAAGCCACTGGCCATGTGAGATGTAGTTGCGGGCTCTAACCTTTGTCAACAGCTCGAAATGTTCCTCACGCAACAATCAAACCACGCCAGATCTTGGTCGCATTTAAAAGATCCCAAGACATGGTTCATGGCGTTAATTCAAGGTGCACCTACTATTGGCATCTCCGATATGTCAAATTGTCGCACTCCCATCAAGTACTTCCACTAACTCCTGTGAAAACATCCATGAATATAAAACCAACAATGGCACCCCTGACGTATCGTTCTTCCTCCGAGTAGTGCTTAAGGCCCGGACCTTCCAGCTCCACAATCTACTATAGAGACCGGTCCTTTACTCTACGGCAAGGGCCTCCAGCAACCCCGCTTATGCCAGGACAGCAGTTGAAGCAGTCAAAGATACCGTTGTGTTCCTTGGGATAGTCAACAAATATAGTACCTTGCTTCGATCGCACCCTGTCTTCTTCAAGCACTTTCTTGTCAATGCTCTTGGAGTGCTCCTGCTAAGCATCGTGTACGCGTCGGAGGACTTTGGACGGCACGTCAGCCACGAATTCTACCTAACTTTGGATCTCTTGAAAGTCGTGTGTGCAGAGTCTTCCCTCAACGCACAAAATTGGGAATCCATACATGTCTTAGAAAATATTGCAAATAAGCATGGTCTAGAGCGGACGCAGCGCTGTGAGGCGCTAATTCCAGAGTCCAGACAGACCACTCAACATGGTTCTGGAGGCCCACGACGGCCTTCAGATTACGAATGAACCTAACTTGCCAGTATTGACTGCTGTGAATGAGTCAGACTTTGACATAGATTGCAATGATCCCACAGACTTCAGAACAGACTTCGCCACCATCTTCGACCTCGAGGCCAGCGGCCCGATTGCTTTGATCGACTTCCCGCTGAACGAATTGTTCATGGCAAGTCCAGCACGCCTGTAGAGAAAAGAAACAACGCGTTCTTCATGTACTACTTTTGGATAGCTTCAAAGAAGTTGAACGGGCAATCGGGGCTGAAAGAGCGACAAATGCATTGTGTCCTGGCCGTACGCAGGCCATTGAATAAAGAGTAGCACTAGTCACTACGTATACTCCCAGGTCAGGCGAGTATACTCGTACACGAACAAGCTTCCACCAACGCATAAATTTCATTATCCTCTAGAATCTTCCACCTACTACTTCTCCAAACCCGGAAGGTCGCTTGGTACGCCCAGTCTAAGGAACAGCTGGATCTGCTGATCACTTAATAGACGTAGCGCCATCCTCTCTCATTGCCTGAATTAGCAGAGTATCCCTCCAGTTCATCGAGTTTCTTGTTGAGCTTCTTAGCTCTCCATTTAATTCCCCAGCATAGCAGGCAGGTCGTCAAACAGCCGAATAGAATGAGCCCACCGCCGAGCCTGTAAAATGGCTCTTGTGACGTTGGGAAGAAGTATGGGCTGAACCAGTGGCTGGTCTGGGAGATACAGTTGGCAATGGCGATCAATGCGGCTTTCTTGCTCTTGGGCGCCGGCACAAGGGTCGTTTCCCAAGATAGTTGTAGATTGAGACCGGAGTATGTGCCACTGATGAGGAGAATGATACCAAAATACCGCAACCCGACATTTAGGCTTGTGATCAGCATAATAGTACCAACTGCAGAGGCGACTATTGGGCCGATGATGTGGTAGCAAGACTCCTGGAATCTACCAGACGTCCAGGCGAGACCACACGCAACGGCGTATGCGATAGCGTAAGGCGGCGCTTGCACAAGATAAGTCGTTGTTTTGTCGAATCCAAAAGTCTTGAGAATCTGACAGAACATATTAGCAGTGCCAGAATACGTTGTCCAGATGCAGCTCACCGAAGGGAAAAAATCTTTGAAACTTTGAGCAGTGACAAGGGCAAAATGCATTCCGCAGAAAAGCCATGTGAAAGGATCTCGGACAGCATCCTTGACTCCGTCCCATGTGCCACCGACCCCCTCATCTATTCCACCGTTGGAAACAAGAACACGATATTGAGCCATTTCTTTCTCTTCTTCGGTGAGAAATTTGGTGTTGTGCGGCCAGTCTGGGAGGATGAAAAATGCTGCCACGGCTACCAAGATAGACGCAATGCCTTCAATCAGAACTGGTGGGGTTCATTAGTTTGGCCAACAAAAAGGAGGCAGAGCGCTAGCTTACAGAACCATTGCCATGCATGTAGGTTGGCTACCTGGTCCATATGTTCCAGAATACCCGCCGCGAGGAAACCAGAAATGATGTTTGAGATGGTGTTACCAGCGTGCCAGATCGCCATGCGAGTTGGATTTTCTTCCTTGTTGTACCATGAGGATGTAACTAGCAAGAATGATCAGCCGCAGGTCATGATTTCCCAAACAGGAGTCTTACTCAAAGTGATGCCAGGGAAGAAGGGCGCCTCGCAGAAGCCGATGACGAAGCGAACAATACAAAAGCCTGCACCGCTGCTAGTGTGTCAATAAAGGAGTCAAGCATGGGGGCCAGGGGAAGGATTCACCTTTTCATTGCAGGCATACAAATGGTTGCAATACTCCATGCAACCATAATGATTGGCAGAAACTTGCTGGGATTGGACTTTGCGAGCCACAAATTGCCCGGCAGTTGGCCAATGAGGTACCCAACGTAAAAGGTGCTAATGCCTGCATTCCAAACGGTATCCGTCATGTTGAGGTCTTCTTGAAGCCCAGCAAGGCGAGCATTGGAGACGTTGATGCGGTCGAGATAGCTATAGGGCGGTTAATTGGAAAGACCATCTAAGTCAGGGACTTCGGAGCATACTTCATGAGGAACATAAGTGTGATGCAAGGCATGAGCCGCCAGTCTACTTTCTTGAGAACTCTTTTGTTAAGTGCGGCCATCTGCTCATCGCTAAGATCCCTCAGCGTATCGAATCGGTGCTGGATCTGAGCGGGTGTAAGGATGCCACCCTCGATCTGCTGGGTCTCGACCCCAACCCGGGACTTCTCGTCATGATCGGCAATGGATCCTGGAGCAGATTTTTCTTGAGCCATGATTTGAATTTGATGGTTTTCTAGAAGACGATGCAACAATTGATGATCGCTTTAGAGGGACCTCCGTGCTCGTTTATATCATTTTTCTGGGGAAGGCCTAGGCCAGTTCTTTACCCCAGAATATGTCCCATTCCGCCCCTCAGGTGTCGGAATCCTTGGCGATACCTTGGCGATACCTTGGCATTGCCTTGGCAATATCACTTAGCCGCGGGTAGCTCTTGCAGCCCTCTGGTTTATTATCCGCGGGTACACACCCGTGTGCCGGAAAACAGTTTTGTACCACAGCAGCAAGCACCTGCAAGTATCATAAGACATCCGAATACAGTGGTGGCCCTTTCTGTTTTGAGTCCGCGCCAATGGCGAGCGGTACGTGATCGAGTGGCGAGGGGCAATATCTTGCAAGGTTGATAGGCACTCGCTTAGGTAACGTTATGAATCTATCGTTCAGAAGTGTAGTACTCCGTACTCCGTACATGGCACTGCCTGTGACTGTGAGCCTAGGTCGCTCCGTCTTCAGGCGACCTCAAAGTTAGAAGAGGCTTCTCACCACCTAAGCGAGTCGATCATCCGGGACTTGACTTGATTTCTCAAATAGCGATGTCCAAATCCTACGAGGCTGAGGGAGCGAATTTCCAGATAATGAGAATTGTTACAAGCGTCTGGTATCTTTGCTACCATCAATGAGCATTCGTTCTCACCGCGTCTATGAGGTCATCAATGCAACAATGTTCTCGTATACCGTAAAAATGATACCACCACTGAAAATGAGCCTTCCCAGTCTCATGGTACTCCCACGCCAGAACCCCCGCATCCCTAATTCATAGTACACATCCCGCATCGCAGTGATAGTTCCAACTTGTGTTGTGCCCTGTGACCTGGTCTTGATTGTATCTAGAGGTTGAGTAGCGTACACAGTGATGACACCAGCTATTGCACCTGTGGAGAAAGTGACCAAGCTGTTGTTTGGCACATTGTGTTGCTGGGCAACCCCTTTGAGCATGTTATATGAGCCCATACGCACTGCGGATGTCGCAGACTGCTTCAGAACGGTTGGAACAAGACCCTGATAGAGCCCAACGAGCCCTTGCTCATGAATGATGGTTCTAAAAGCATGAAATCCACCTTTGAATCTTGCTCGGCCTTTGGCGTCGTCAATACTGTTGATCAAAGTCAGCGGCTTCCTAAATTTAAATACTGTTTCGTCCCACTAACATTGCCGTCTTGACGCGCTCAGTAGGGGTTACCGCCGCTACAGACTCGACGCAGCCGGCTAACATTCCCGCCAATACACCTCGCATCGGCGACAGTCGGCCATTTTCATCTGAGAGCAGGTTTCTGACACTGTCAAAGGAGAGGAATCGGACACCAGCTTTGAAAGTTGCTCCCTTTTATGAGATCAGAAGAGGTATTGCACAATACTCTAGAACACTTTACTCACAACAACCAAAGTTGAACATCCAGAATATATAGCACGGACGCCCTCTGAACGGATAGTCTGCGAAATGATAGAGAAAGGATTCGTTGAATTCGAAGTCGAAGTTTTGAGCTGAGCTCGCGTTTTCGAAAACTCGAAAGGGTACTTCACGTTGTCAGTCACAGTATCGCCACACAGATCGTTGGTAGCTTACTGTCGCAGCAGCTTCGACACCTCCAGCAATGCCACCGGCAAATAGTGATAGGGCAGGAGATATCTGAGGTTTGGGCTTTGCACAATTGTTAGCTCATCAACGACTCTGCGTTCCACTGCCATGTGATTCAATTTACCTTTGGTATGCTTTGAGGAGAAGTGTCTGCGCTCGCGCTCTGTGGTGGAAGGATGGCCAGCGACATGCTGGATAGACAAATATCAATGCCAGAAATCAATCGATCCTCAACTTAAGTGCGTGCTCGGTGGTTGCTTGTAAGCAAGACAGCAGTGAGAATGTGTTTGATGCATCGATATACGTCGTAGGTAGAGTTAATGACTTAAACCTCGAGATTTCCAACATTGATACCTGAATTGCCCCACGCCGTTCATTGGCTGGTCTGGAAATGAGCGTCGGCGGCGACAGTCCAAGACCATACAGGGGACGGAGTACTGTGTACGGAGTACCTATACCGATCCGTGACGCCTCCTCGTCCTGGTCTCGGACTTGGCCGGCACGCGAGCCGAGCAAATAAATCGCCTCCACATCCGCATCCATATCCGCGGGAAACAACAGAGCGTTCAAGCCTTTCAGACGTCATCGGTGTCCTGCCGAGGTTCGCACCGAGCGGGGGACAGAATTAGTGTTTCCCTGTTGCCCTGTCGCCCGCCGTACTCAGAAAAAGCTTGCCCGACAACTTCGGATCTCTAGATGAGCTCTTATCCGCGGTAGAAGTCACTGAGAAAACGATTCTCACCTCGCCTCATCGGTTCCTCTCACGCTGATATGGAAGTGAATCCGTCCCCGCGAACCACAACTGCCAAAGGAAAGCCACGGAAGCGTGTTTCCGAGGCATGCAGCTTCTGTAGACGGCGGAAGGTATGTAGGCCATTTCCAGACTTGGGGCGCTTGACTACAGCCCCACGTTCCACGATGGATCTCTGGACCTAACAATAACCTCATGACATCGTAGATCAAGTGTAACAGCGAAAGGCCGAGCTGTAGCAACTGCAAAACATACGGAAATGATTGCGTCTACTCGGCAGATGGTCGCACTACCAAGTTACTGCTACAGAACTTGGCGGAGACACAGACAGTAACACATGAAGAGCACCATAGCTCAACGGCGAGCGACACGCGGGACAGTACACGAAACGGTGAGAATTATTCAGAACGATTGGAGACTCAGAGCTCACAGATCGCTTCTAGCCACGCCTCCAGCTCCTGTAGACCAGTCAGCCACGAATCGCTCCGTCTCTGGCATCATTTTCTCCGATAATGGAGCATCCAGTTATCACGGCCAAACTAGCGCTCTGTTCGAAGAAAGCATCAACGACAGAAGAGCGTCGAAACGAGCACCTGATCCTACGGAATGGGTGGAGAAGGGGTTGATGGCAGAAGCCGCGCTACAGCGTGAGTGCAGCCTCAAATTAACAGATCTATCATCTATCCACTAAACGGACTCAGGCCAAATGGAAGTGATCAATTTCCGAAATGGCAAACTCGAATTTGATGGTGTTGAGCCCGAGCTGGGAATGCATCTGCTTAATTTGCACTGGAACAGACAACATCACTCCTTCCTGATAACTTACCGACCAGCGTTCATGCGAGATATGGCTTGCGACGGCCCTTATTTCTCCAAGATACTGTTGAACGCCATCTTTTATGGGTCGTCGAAGTTCAGTACGCGTCTTGAGCTACGCAAGGATCCAAATGATGTCCGAACAGCGGGCTGGAAGTTCCGACAAAGAGTTAGAGAGCTCCTAGGCAACGCTCTAGATGGGAGTGAGATCACCACTATCCAAGCTTTACTCGTCATGGCGAACTCATTATTTGCTCTGGGAGACGAAAGAAGCGCCGCGTGGCTCTATTCAGGATTAGCATTTCGCATGATCATCGATCTCGGATTGCACGCTGATGCGGCGACCTTGTCCAGTGCGCGCAATTTGTCTCACGAGGACCATGAGATCAGGCGACGCGTCTTCTGGGGTGCATTTGGTGAGCATGAACCCCCACAGTTTATAAACTTCACTGACATTCGATAAGTCGTGGATAAGATCATGAGTCTTTACCAAGGTCGCCCCGTGAGCTTGCAGGAAGCCGACATTAGCGTTCCAATTTCATTCCTCGACAAATTCGAGGAGCACGAAGACTGGACACCTTTTGCGTACAGCTCCGACAGCCATACGGTTCACAATGGGGGGCCCGCGTACAGTGTCTCCACCTTCACGGCTCTTTGCGAGCTGTCCAAGATCATGAACCAGATTCTCAACAGTATCTATGCTGAGCGTATCTTCGATCGTAGTTCTAGCGACCTCTCACATATGCTGGGCGATCTTCACTCGAAGATGGAGAATTGGAATCTTTCATTAGCACCACATCTGCAATTCGATCCATTGCGACCACGGACTGGGATCCCTCCACCTCATGTCCTGTCGCTGGCGTAAGTTCCCATCTATCCAAGTACAAAACTTTAGTTTGACTTTCGGCAGAGCAATGTATAACGTCTTATTGATCCTACTTCATCGACCATTCGTCGCTGATGGCCATCTCTACAACACCGCGCGGTCAATATCTGTCAACTCTCTGCTTATATGTGCCACTGCTGCCACTCAGATTGTTCGTTTGTTGAGAGCATACCATGCGGCGTACTCAGTTAGAAGAGCGCCTTATCTCATCTCCTATGCCACATACGTGAGCGCCACCATCCATGTACGGATTGCATCGAAAAGAAGCTCGTCCTCAGATGCGCACAGAAGCTTGAGCACCTGCATAGCTGTCTTAAGCATTAACCAAGAAACAAATTGGGCCGCGAGAAGGGCCAAAACCATCGTTGAAAGTCTAATCAAACGACTTGGAGTCCAAATCTCCAGCTTTGTAGGAGATTTACAAGATCATGGCCTTGGAGCAGATCATCGTGGCCAGCTTTCCACACCAGAGGAACCGACCTCGGGAGAGCCCATCGTTGACGAAAGTTTGAAGCCTGATGGATTCTCGCCTGGTCTAGATATAGACGCAGTCATACAGAGCTTCGTTCCTTCGAACGAAAGCAACTCTGATCTACCTTTGTCCTCTCACCTCGCTCACCAGCCCCTACCAGGTGATACCAATCGCCATGTCGGCTTTGCAGACCAGAACGCGAGGGAGCTCAGAAATGACATCTCTGAAGAGCATCAAACTCAAGGAAACAGTGGGTGGTATGACCAATATATGCCGCAGGCCTTCCCATTTGATGATTTGCTGTTTGGTTTCAACGGATCGATGCTAGATGACTTTTCCATGCCGACATATCCGCAGTAGTCTGGTGGGGAGGGGAAAAGCACATCCAAACAGTAAGTATTCCAACCTGAACGGATAATCAAGCATTCATTTCACGTGCTGCCATGACCTGTGCAGTGGCGAGGGAAAGAAAACCACTATATTCTGCATGAAGTTTGCCTCCTGGCTAGCTTGCAGCCTTTCCGCCGGAGGGAGACTTACCCGCGGATAGATCAAGTTATCAGGGTTCTGTTTACCAGCAGCTTCCGCGGGTGTGGATTCTCAGCCATGGCACAATTTCGGATCGGGCCATATCTCGAGAGCTTGTCTGGGACGGAGATCCATAATCCTACCCGATAGTATCGTTTCAACGGCCTTCAGTAATTCGCGCTGGCGACCGCCAGAGCCATCGTTCGGTGCGATGTGCCAACTGGGATGTCATCACCTTTGATAAATATCCAAGCATGGCTCTCTTGCTCTCACGAGAGCGTACCGTATCATCAGGTACAGCACTAGATTCTCCACCTCATCCATAGATGCAAGCCCCAAGAATACTCGAACGAACTTTCCCTACCATATGCGCAGGCCATCGTGCTGCAGGGGCTCGTCACTTTGCTCAACTTATCACACCAACTGAAAGAATGATCAACCAGCCTGACCCTTCGTCACCTTACTTGGTGCGAGAAAAGCGGGAACGTCGAGTCTTGCCTGCCTCATGGATGAGAGCAGGTACATCGAAGGGCCTCTTCATCCACCGTAGACACCTGCCGGCCACCCAAGAAGACTGGTCCCCATGGATTTTGGCGGCCATGGGGTCCAAGAATGGCGACCCTCGGCAACTTGATGGCATTGGTGGAGCAACCTCGACGACATCCAAAGTTGCAATTATATCGCCTTCTCGAAGACCAGGGGTAGATGTGGAGTACACCTTTGCGCAGGTCGCGGTTGGAAAGCACAAGGTCGACTATAGTGGGAATTGTGGCAACATTGCCAGCGGTGTAGGCCCATTCGCACTGGAAGAAGGAATGGTGCAAGCAAGGCCGGGTCAAAAATCCGTATGATTTTCACACTCACTTGTGACATGCAGCACGCTAACCTGCCGATAGGTCGATATTCGGATCCTCAACACGAATACAGGAAGGGTCTTGGTAGAGACAGTCGCGGTAGACGAGGACGGCTACTTTCTCGAGCAGGGAGACTATCGTATTGCAGGAGTTATGGAACCCGGGACCGAGATCAAAGTTGCATTTGTTGACCCTGCTGGGTCGATGACTGGAAGGCTATTGCCGACCGGAAATACTGAAGATGTCATCACTGTCGAAACTCCCACGGCGTTTTCAAACTCATTTAGCGTTCAAGCCACTCTTATCGACGCCGCAAACCCATTTGTTATTGTCGATGCAGAAAGCTTACCGTTGTCGCTTGTACAAGGATCCAAGGAGTGGTTAGAGACGATTGAGGATATCCGACGGAAAGGAGCAGTCATGATGGGCTTGGCCGAGACCATCCAGCAGGCTGCTTCAACACGTGGGACACCCAAGATCATGATGGTTTCATCTCCACACAGGTCAGAGTGCCAGGGAAAACTCCAGCCTACGCCTGATATATCTGTCCTTTCTATGAGCATGGGCCAGGTACATCCCAGTGTTCAACTCACCGGTGCTGTGTGCCTTGCGGCGGCGGTCCGCGTGGAAGGGACTGTGCCTTATCGGACCCGTAGCCACAAAAACCTGCCGCACGATCTCGTGTTCGGGTCAACAAAGCCCCTGCTCCAAGACTTACACTCTTCGCAGCACCCAGAAACGATACTGATTGCACATCGCAGTGGACAGATTCCCGTAGAGGTCCATCTCCAAGGACAGGGGGAGATTGAGAAATGTGTCGTTTCGAGGACAGCAAGGAGGCTGTTCCAAGGCAATGTACTATTTTACACCTAAGGCATCACTAATAATAGAATTGTTCCTTTCTGGTTTTCAATATCCGAACATACCAGTTCCAAACTCTCAGTGATACGTTTTTTGAATTGTCGTGTCATTGATAGTTGCAACAGGACAACAGGGCCTCGAAACGGAAGTTCATTTGGCGTCTCCTGGGACCTCCATTGGTTTACCGTTCATCTCTCCCACGTCCAATGCAACCAAAAATCTGCTGACGCAGTTATACGCAGCGATGCCTGCGGTTAATTCCACGATTTCTCTCTCGTTGAGTCCAATCTCGCTCAATCTCGAGAAGATTGCCTGGGGAACTTCAACGTTCTTTGTCATAGCATCGGTATACCTCACTACAGCTTCCTCTTTCTCTGAGAGGTTTGCCCACACTCTATCTTCGCCGACGCCTGAATCAACATCAAGGATGGCCGCAAGGGCAGCCTTGGTGACGCCTGCCTTCACCGCCAAGGCTGCATGTGCTCGCCATTCCCAGACAGCACGATTTAATGCTCCTATCCGGCATATCGCAAGCTCCATCAGGGCTTGATCCACAATTGTTTCATTTCTGATGGCGTTCAGAAAGCTATTGTACCCATCTGCAACAGGAGGGGAATGCAGTAGACTTAAATCAAGTGGGATTAGGGGCCGAGGCGCACGGCGAGCAGCAATCCGCTGGTAAATTGCAGCAGCCTGTGGTTGATCTTGAGGCGCCGTGTCTGAAGCGTATGGTAGACGCATGACGATCTTGGATCTCTGTCCTGATTCGATTCTTACTGAGGTATTGTCTGGGAAACGTGTGCTACATACATTGTAACACTGGGTTAAGTTTATCAACACGGAAATCTCCAAACCTTTGAGGGGAAGTTGAGATGCCTATTAGTCAGGTACACTTTGACCGAGGGGTCGAAGAAAAAGGATCGCCGAGTCCTAGGCAATTGACAATTGCCGTGCAGGGGATCCGCGGGGCTGAAGAGCAGCCCCTCGGGCTTCCCCTGGTGCTGATCCGTGCCCTTGCGCTTAAAGACATTGCCGACGAGCTCTCCGGTTTCTTTCCACCTTCCACTAGGAACTGCAGATCACTAGCAGCATGCGCTTCTGATGCTGCCAACATCCATCCGATTCGGGGCTCGTGTGTTATGGTCAACACGCTCTGGACTGGGAGTTTCGAGGAAGTGCAATTTGATACCTTCGTTGCGAACTCTTCGAACACCAGCGTACCACAACCTTCCCAAACACCCAAAGCTGTGGAAACTAACCCTCATTGACCCCCCAGCAGAATGCTTCACCATCTGATGGTCGGGACCTGGACGCCCCCAGGCGCCATTTTCAGTTTCGAGTTCGATGATGAATCACTAACCTTGAAACTGATTCACAGAGCAGAGATTCCCAAAGATGAGCCCATCTCCTGGATGACATTTAATGTATGCCCGCCCGCGAATCTTTTGTGGCCGAGCTAACGACCGTCATAGCATTCCAAAAAGACAATATACGGCGCGTCTATGAAAAAATGGTCCAGTCATACCGTGAACAGTCCAACAGATATTAAGCACAATGTGTCACATTCGATTGCCGGACACCGTAAGCTACCCGGGCTACGTTTGCGACCCTAAATACTGACTGGAGACTACAGCCCTCGCTTCAAGTAGTGATACGAACACTCGAGCGATTTTCGTCCTGGCAGCGCAGAAACCTCCTTTCAATGTTTACGGCAACCCCTTCTACAAATTTGCCTCCCATGGGAATGTCTTTAGAGTGGATGCAAGCGGAGGGCTGATTGAAAATGTTCAAAATTATGAGTACGAAGAGGCCGCGGGCGTGCATGGAATGGTTTTCGACCCAACTGAGTCACATTTATACTCGGCAGATATGGGCGCAAATAGACTATGGACACATGCGAAGGACAAAGAGACCGGGACAGTACAACTCCTAGGTAGCATTGTTGCACCTGGTCCCGATGATCACCCCCGTTGGGTGGAAATGCACAAGAGCGGGAAGCATTTATATCTGCTGATGGAGAGTGGAAATCGCCTGGCTGAGTACAAAATCGACCAAGAAACCCACCTCCCCGAATTCACGGGGAAAATCTTCCCACTCTTTCCAGACGGTTTGTAACGCAAACTTTGTTCGAAAGAGGGATTGTGACTAACGATGGACCCAGAGTTACTCCCCAACAAGAAGAACTATCGAGGCGACGTTTGTTTTTGTTCACAAAGTGGCCGATATCTCTTTGCTACGACGCGATCCAACACAATTGGCGTTCCAGGCTGGATCAGTGCATATAAGCTTTCTGATGACGGAAGCATTGAGAAGCAATTATGCTTATTGCCTACAACTTCCAGCGGAGGTCATTCGAATGCAGTGAGCCCATGCCCCTGGACTGATGAATGGGTTGCGTTGACGGACGACACCGTTGGTTTCATTGAGATATACCGATGGTCGAATGAGAAGCTCGAGGTGGCAGCGCGCTGCGAAGTTCATGAACCTGGATTCGGCATGAATGCGATCTGGTACGATTAAATCCTGCCCAGATACGGCCTGTAGCTATCATGAGCCTGTCCGTGCATATTTAGAACCCTTTTCATTGTAGAATACTGGTGGGCACTTGTTGCGTCTGCTCGTGCTCCGTTCTTTCTCGTATAACCGATCGAAGCACACCAATCAGGTCATGTATAGTCAAAAATTCCTGATAGGTATCGGAATTAGAGGTGGGAAAAAGAAACAGCCGATAGGCGTTGCCGAAACTTTCTGCAAGGGCAGCTTCCGAGCATCTTGGATTCTTCGACGAAACGTCATCAAGTAAAGGTAAAGGCCCGGGGGGTTGCCACATGACATGGCGAACACTGACTACCTTCTATCGTACCAATATCTCGATTAACGCACCAAGCCATTCAGGTATTATAGTTGATGCATGTGTGAGAGAGATTGCAGCACACGCTGGTTTCATTCCCATTCTCGTTGAACTAGGACCAAGCCGCCATTCCTTTTATCGTTCATTTCGACATCCTTGCGAAGATGGCGGGGCAAACATCCAATGCAGGACTGCTGTTTGTCCGGATGAACCCTCATGAAAATCTATCACCTGAAGAATTCCATGACTGGTACAACAATGAACACGGTCCCATGCGCCTTCGACTGGATTGTATCGAAAATGGATTCAGATTCCGTGCGCTGGATGTTGCTGAAACTAAATTCTCGAGATATGAAACGAGTGACACTGACTCTACTCAGAGGAAGGTGAGCATGCCCATAACTCCAGAAACCCTCAGTCTGTTCACTAGATTCCCAATATTAATACATTTTTAGGTTGCCGAATCCAGCTCGCCGTTTCCCAGCAAGAACAAAGCCGAATGGCTTGCGGTGTATGACATTGACGATATGGAGAACCTCAAAAAGGACCCTTATCTCTTGTTGAGATCTCCTCCTTGGAAATCTCAACGTGAAATCTCGGTGATGTCGCGAATTGATGTTGATCGTCGATTGTATGACCAGGTCTACTCGTCAGCCATTCACGGGTACCGGCCACTGGATGCTCTGCCAGAGATAAAGGAAAACTCGAACGTTCTGATAGTTGCTTCACACTCCATACCAACCAGCGACACCCAGAAACTGGTTCAATGGTATGACGAGAAGCGTGTTCCTCAGCTGCGAAAGGAACAAAGTTGGCAGCGAACGCGTATATTCCGTACTCATGATGAGTCTGGTCCGACGGAAGCGACCGAAGTGATTGTGATGCATGAGTTTGCTGCTAAGCAAAAGAAAGATGATCTGGAAGCTGCAGCGAAGGCTTCCACTTCAGGTGATCGAGAGTGGAATCAGGGTCAGGCACAGCGCCCGGATCTGAGGCCATATGAACTCCACTACGTCTTTGGCGCTGCTCCAAGGCATTTAAGTGCAACCGCGCCTCGATACAACCACGCAATTGCAGACACAAGAACAAACGCGGCCAATGCTGAGGAAGGTCGATCAATGATACATTCATATGTAACAACGGATGACGGAGTCAAATTGCCTTATCTGCTGGAAGGAGCACTCCATCCCGAAGCACCTTTGATTGTCCTTTCAAACTCTGTTCTCGTTGACTGGCACATCTGGGATGATTTCGTCGACGAATTTCTTTCACAAGAGGCAAACAAACGGTTTCGTGTCTTGCGATATGAGACCCGTGGGCGGACGCGTGATTGTGGTACCCAAAACATCACCGTGGACTTACTGGCTAAGGACATCCTGGATCTACTCGATCAGCTCAGGGTAGAGAAGGCAGCGGCAGTGATTGGTGTTAGCTTGGGAGGAGCAACCGTTCTGAACTTTGCTCTCAAGTACCCTACCAGGCTAAACTCGGTCGTGCCTTGTGACACGAACTCCAACAGTCCTCCTGGGAACGACAAACTGTGGCTTGACAGAATTGCCATATCTGAGAAGGAGAATGCAACCAGGACAAATGCAAACAAGGCCGAGGAAAATATCATTGGAGAACAGCTAGCAGAGTTGACTGTAAGGAGATGGGCTGTTCCCGAAAGTTATGATGGCGGTGAATTAGAAGGCAAACTTCGGCAGGTAAAAGAGTCGGTCAATCAGAACAGCTTGGTGGGGTTCAAGGGTGTTGCCAAAGCCCTTTGGGATTATGATTTGAGGCCACAGATGGAGAATGCCACTGTACGCGCGATTTTCGTCGTGGGCGGAGGAGATGGAAAGCTTCCAGTGTCGATGGTAGATATGGCCAAAGGCTACGGTACAGGGGCAAACTTACACCAAATCGACGGAGCAGGGCATTTGCCAATGGTTGAGAAGCCCAAGGAATTCTCCACGATCGTGGCGGACTTCTTAGCTCAATCATAAAGAATAGCAATAATATCGCTTACCAGTTTCAGTGCTGCCTCTTCCACGGTGGCCGCCGCCCAGTGGCTCTCGATCCTGGTCAAATGATTCAGGCTTCCATTGCCTCTCCTCAGCGGAAGAGATGGGAAGAGATCTTGACCTACACGGCCGGCTGAAGGGTCAAGACCTCTCAATTTGGAAAGACCGTTGATCACGACTCACCACTGTATGCTCGAATGGAAGCACGATCTTGCCTACGAGTATGATACACACTCACTAAAGAGGAACAAGCCAATCATATCTCAATTTGTCCGCATTCACGGCGCCCTATTATTAACAAAAAGCATGTTGCCTTGCACCCACATAGAAACCAAAAGCAACTCGGCGTTGGGTCGATCTTGACTAACACAAGCTCGTTCAGGCCGCCCGAAGCACGGGAGATTAGCCATGGTTCAGCCACGACGTGGGGCACGCCCAGCTTCGATCGCCTCTGCCTGCGGTCTCCACGTAAGCAATCGAGGCTGCGGAGTAGTTAGAGCTTGTTTAGCTTGATACTCCTATCCAGTGTTTACTCGGGTACGGAGTACTCTTCTTCGCTCAACACAACCGAAACAATGGCGCAGCAAATGCTGATTAAGGGGAGCATTGTGCATGTGACCGATGCGATGCTGCCAATGGCGGAGGGCGAGTCTTTGACATTGCCATGTTTAGCGGCTCTATCGCATTACAAGTGTATAACGTATCCAACAAAGACCGGCACAACCATGAAAGCATGTTGCACTGAATCTCTCAAGATCTTAAGCGAGCGTCAGGTCCGATCGACATTCTCGTGGGCCTGATTTCAGCATTGCTATTTCAAGTCGACAATACTTTGGAGGCATATATATAACTCATTTCAATCTCGCGAAGATGGACATTTCTCTAACTTGCTCCCGAAGAGATCCAGACAGATCACAACCACAGCCATGCCGTCACTCGTTTTTCTCCTTGGGGGATTCCTTCTGTTCTTGCAGTCGGCAACATCAATCTTGACACATCGCAACTCTGAAAATAGTTTCCTGGCTCGTTCATTACTGAACTTCCAGATCTTCCTTTCATACAAAGAAGTGAGTTTTCCATTGTTAGCAAGTGAACCCACAGTTAACCATGAGGAGGTAAATATCTGTGAGACAACGCCAGGAGTCAAATCGTATTCTGGATATGTTCACATCCCCCCCAACCCCAGCGAGGGCCGAAGTTATCCAATCAACACCTTCTTCTGGTTTTTCGAGGCTCGTAAAGATCCAGCAAATGCGCCGCTGTCGCTTTGGCTGCAAGGTGGACCTGGAGCACCTTCCATACCAGCAGCGCTCGGAGAGAATGGCCCTTGCAAAGTTGGACCAGACTCCAAGAGCACAGTATCGAATCCCTGGTCTTGGAACAATGAGGTCAATATGCTTTATTTAGACCAGCCTGCGCAGGTCGGGTTCTCTTATGACACTCTGATCAATGGCACAATTGAAGAGACAGCTTCGCCATTCCTGGTAACTCCCTTCAACGCTGCACAAGGTGCGCCAAAATTGAATACCACGCATATTGCAGGGGTCTTTCCATCTCAAAAGGTTGCCAATACGGCAAACACAACTTCAACAGCTGCTTTGGCAGCGTGGCACTTCATGCAGATTTGGATCCATGAGTATGCCACTTCCAAATTCCCGCTCCCCTTCAGAACTCGATGCGGCACCATGGCTAACCCTGCCCAGGTTCCCCAAATACAAACCGCAGGGCAACAAGTTCAGTATCTGGTCTGAAAGCTATGGTGGACATTATGGGCCCACCTTCTCCGATTTTTTCGAGTCTCAAAATCGCCGCATTGCAGATGGCAGTTTGAACAAGGCTTCTGCAATTCCGTTGAAATTGGAAACCGTTGGGCTAGTCAATGCTTGCATCGACATTCTCACGCAAATGCCCACATACCCAGAATTCGCATTCAATAACACCTATGGCACCCAAGCCATCAATGAAAGCCAGTATCAATTCGCCGTTGATAGCTTCCCGGAGTGTCGTAGACATGTCGAAGCATGTCACTCAGTCGCAGACAAATATGACCCACTGGCTTTTGGGAACAACGCTACCGTAAACAAAGCATGCCAGGATGCGTATGACTTTTGCTTCAAGACCATGTGGAGCCACTATGACGGAACCAAGGTAACCGTTCTCCCCCGATGATGATGGAGGATCATGATTGACATGAAGGCCAGCGCAATGTTTTTGACATAACCGCTAAAATTCCTGATTCGTTTCCACCGAAACTGGCCGCTGGTTATCTCAACACTGATGTGGTGCAAAAGGCGCTTGGAGTGCCGCTCAATTTCACAGGCTACTCGCCTGCTGTGAGCCAAGGTACGCTACTTTACCATTTTTGAGTACTTTCTTCCTGATGATCTCTAGGTTTCACTGTTACTGGAGATTTCATCCGAGGGAGAAATCTCGCGATCCTCGGTGAGCTCTTGGATCGAGGGGTGAAAGTCTCCATGATGTATGGAGATCGTGATTACCAGTGTAACTGTAAGTGGATCGTTTGCTTCAGCAAGCCAGAGCTAAGTGTAGTTCAGGGCTAGGAGGCGAGCGCATCAGCCTTGCAATCAATTCCAGTATCAGCGCCCAGTTCAAGAAAGCTGGGTATGCAGATATCCTAACGAACGCCACACACTCTGGCGGCTCGGTTCGACAATATGGCAATCTATCGTTCTCAAGGATCTATGGAGCCGGTCATGAGGGTAAGATTGAGGATTTCCGTTTCTTTTGTTCGTCCTTCGCACTGACCATGAACTAGCCGGGTGGTATCAACCGGAAACTTCTTACCAAATATTCAATCGTGTGATGTCGGACGTCGACGTTGCGACTGGGAAGGTTCCAAGCACTGGCGGCGATTCGACCTACAGCACGACCGGCCCAGCCTCGGTCTTCGACATCAAGAACGAATTGCCAGACCATCCTCCCCCCCAATGCTATTTCTGGGATATCATGGAAACTTGCACACCGACCCAAACACAGCAGTTCAATAATGGCACTGCCATCATGGAGAACTTTATAATGATAGGATACGTCTCGAACGATGGCACGGCCATTTATTACTAGCAGCAATCTGATTTTTGCTCCTTTTTGCTCCTCCTCCTATATCTTGCATCTTGTGCTTGAGCGCCAACGGCTCGGAAGTTATGAAGCGGTTGTGATTTTGTGCACCTTGTTGCTCGGCTGTCCTACCGATTGGTCCAGATCGGGTTTGCGATTGTTTACTCAGCTTCTGATATCTCGCTATAGAGACCAAGTATGAAGAGTAGAACCCCCACCGTTTCACCCCCTGCCCACGGGAAAACATGAGTGCTGATTGGGTATGCCGGGCAGCCTTGTAAACGAGCTTCTTGAATGAGCACGGGCTTAGGCTTCGAACACTTTCCAAAGTACACTAAGGGTATCCGAGGCAGGCTTGCAAACTACTCCGTATACGAGAATACTAAGTAGTCAGCTTGTAAAAATTGTCATCATCAGCACCCCGTATTTAAGGCTGGGGGCCGGAGCAAGCGAAGGGGATCGCCTGAGGCGGAGGCACCGTTGGAGGCTTGGCCCGCTATCGCAATTGGCCGGCTCGGAAAGATCACATGACTCAGGCCCCCTTTCCACAAAGGGCACGATTTCCATATAACCGTGGGCCAGCGTAATAATAATGCAGCTCCAAGCCGTCAACCAGGACTCAACTATTCATAGTCTCCACAAGTGCGACATCTTCCCGCTGCTCGGACACCTTATGCGATGGACCCAATCAAAAGGAAGCGTCCCTTCTTACCCAAAACCAAGACTGGCTGTCTTACTTGCAAGTGAGTCTGTGAATGAGAAATCCATGGGCGTGCATCAAGCGCTCGAAATGTATGGTCTTCGCGAGGCTAATGCGAGCCATTCATTCAGAATACGGAAAGTAAAGTGCGACGAAGGGAAACCATTTTGCAATCGATGCGTCTCTACCGGGCGGAAGTGCGATGGATACAGTTCTCCTCCGACCAGCCGTACGCCATCTCCCAAAGTGACCGCAATCGTGGAGCGACCGCATCTATTCAAATCTACGGCGGAAAGGCGAAGCTTCTCGTTCTTTCAGACCAAAGCCTCTACGCAGCTTGCCGGACAGTTTCATGTGCTGTTTTGGTCAAATGAAGTGCTCCAAGCAGCCATCCACTATCCGTCGGTACGGCACCTTGTAATTGCTCTGGGCTCTGCGTACGAATGGTTCGAGTCAGGGGGGTCCGCAGTTGTGAGAGCTGGCGACAGCGGCCCAAGAATCCAATTTGCGATGCAGCAATGCAACCACGCCATTCGATACATGGATGATGTCTTTCAATCCCAAGCCACTGCCGGCCAGACCATAGAGAGGACCTGCTGCATACTGACCGCCTCTATTCTCTTTGCGTACCTCGCTTGCCTGCAAGGCAACATTCCCCAAGCCATACAGCATGTACGTTCTGGGCTGAAGGTTTTACAAGACCTTGAACTCAGTGGCCAATTCGAGGGAGTTAGGAGTCCCCCGTATCCAGTCCCCGTGCTTCGTTTACGGACGCTTCTCATATCCATCTACGGGCAAGTTCGAACAATGATGAACGACGAGTCACTCCAGAAATGGCATCAAGACCCACTAGTATCTCATCTGGAGCCTGTGAGCTATTTCATGTCAGTGGACGAGGCCCATGGCTACGTCGAGAGGCTGTTCCACAACTTGCAGGCATTTCTGCAAGCCAGTGAGCGAACTCCACCCCGCACTTCAGAGGAACTCGCTGCATTCATGGCGCGTTGGAGCCATTTACGCAGCGCATTAAAGGACAGCTGCGAAGCCCTGGATCTGCTGGCTGCTCGGCAACAGGCAGGTAACGCCGAAGGCTCCGAAAGCAAAGGGGTCCTGATCCTTCGAATATATCACATCCTCATCGACATTCGACTCGAAATTGACCCTCTTAAGCCCGCCAAAAGGGAATCTGCTTTCGATAATCTACAAGATCGACTTGAGAAGATATTGGCATTCTGTGAGCAGCTGGTGAATGATGATGGTACGGACTGGACGCGTCCATCTTGCTCGTCCGGCCTTGGAATTGTGCTGCCACTTCACACGGTCGCCGCACGTTGTCGCAATCCCCGGTTCCGCAGGAGGGCATTGGATCTCCTGCTTTCCATAGACAGGCGTGAGTGTCTCTGGGATAGCAGACTTACCGGACGTATCGCTACCAAGACCATGGAGATGGAGGAACAGGCTCACTCGATGGCATTGGCATACCAGGCGGATGAGCAGGCCAAGATACTGGCTGATGCCAGAGTAAGGGAGGTAAAAGTTGAGTTCACAGAGGAGAGAAAGGTCCTACTCCAATATATCACTGTTCGAGATTACATGACTGGAGAGCGCGGAACACGTCATGTAATTGAATGGTAGATATATAGAACAAGTCGAATGCTTCTTCCCGTCGGTAGAGCTGACTGGGCAACAAGGGCAACACCGATAAATACCCCGGGCCCAAATGTTGAGTCGCACTGATCAGCCAAACACTATTCCTATGGCATATTACATGCTTTGAGGCGTATGAAGCAGGAAAGCACCTCTGAAGCACCATCCATCCAGCCCTCATTCGCTTCGATACACGCAGCAATGCCATTGTTCCTGGTGGATGCCGGGGAAGCCAAGCATCTATGGATGGAATGTTCACTCGTTGACTTTGGCAAACGCTTGGTTACTAGCCACCGGAAATGGTGAATCGGCGGTGCTTTTAATTTCGAATGTTCCCGCAACGCCTTTTCTTCCAATGCATCCACCAGATCATGGGAGAAGATCATGGGAGGACACAACAAGGTGTCATCTTTCGCAGCGACTTCAATGACCTTCGACACATTTGAGGCATACTGACTCAATAAGACCCAGCGCAACGCATCCTCTAAGCCACTAGGAAATATTCGCCTTTGTTTCATTCCTAGCACCGGACTTCTCGTCATCGAGATGATCAGCCTTTCCGCACTCTAGAACTTTCTCGAGATCTGGAAAGCTAGTCGCACGGCCATTCATGGGTTTCTCAAAGACGCTCGCAATCTCTTCCAGCGTCTTTCCCTTTGTCTCAGGGAAGACAAACCAGACTGTGATGAAGAAGATGACGTTCAAGCAGGAGAACAGGATGTAGTATCTCCAGCCGATGCTGTGCAGTGCGACTGGGTTGGCTAGCTGGCCTACGATCAGGGAGCCGTTTGTGCAAATGAGGGTGAATGCGACGCCCCAGCTTCTGAGTTCGTAGGGGAAGATCTCGGTCGGATACGAGTAGAGAAGAGGTGTTAGCGCGATGTCGTAGTGGAAATAAAATACGAACAGCATTGGAATCACTGCATAGCCTGTTGCTCCCGCCTTGGTGGCTTCAAATCGCGCATTGAGGATTGTCCATACCTATATATTCAAAGATCAGTGTGCTGTTACCTGTTAATGAGACCTGCTACTTACACTAGAAGCGATTGCCATTCCCATGGCAGACCATAAGAAGAGAAACCTGCGACCTAGCTTGTCCACCAGCATGGCACCACAACTAACGGTGGCAAACAAGTTGAAGATCTGGAGGCCGCCGTTGATGAGAGATTGGTGGGTTGGATTTGTGATGCCTACCCCGTCGAGCACGAGCGTGAGGTAGTAGGAGACAACTGCATTACCAGACCACTGCGCAGCGATTCCAAGTGTCGCGGCAATCAATAGACGTCGTCTAGTGGCCGGATATTTGAGAACTTGTCTAATCTTGGTTTGTTCCGAGGCTGCTTCTGCGCGCAGCGCTTCCTGGATCTGTAGCATCTCATACCGAACAAGTATGGAAGATTCATCGCCGCCAGCGTGGTGCTTTATCAAGAGAGCGCGGGCTTCTTCGATCCGTCCTTTGGCGATGAGATATCTGTGGAACAAGGAGTCAGTGCCAACCTTGCAAAGGGCCAACTGAAGAACAACTCCACGAGTGAAACGCTTACCTCGGGGATTCTGGTAGCAACCAAGAGAATATGAGCTGTCCTAATGGGGCTGCACCTTGGAGCAGGGTTGGAATTCGCCAGCTCCAGTCTCCAGCCATCTTGAGGGTTCCGAAGGTGATCCAGGCGGCCGCAATTGATCCGACAAACTAGCCGATTGATCAGTAACAGCATGGCAGAGAGTCTCATATGCAAGGCCACTCACATAGAAGCAGTGATACAGTGCCGTGATCCTTCCACGATGGGTCGGGTAGGACAATTCTGCCAGGAGAATCGGGCTCGGCTGCGACATGACGCCGCACCCAAATCCTAACAACCAGCGTGAAAAGACAAGGACGCCGAAATTGACAGATCCAGCTTGAATACCGGCTCCGATCACTGCGATCGTAAAAGCAAGTACCAGTGAAGTTTTCCTACCATAGCGATTCGAAAAAGGAGCGACGAATATGAAGCCAAAGATCTTGCCCACTGGCATCATCGCGTTAATAGCCCCAAGGCGGGCTTTAGTGGGATGATCATAGTAGGCTTTCCAGCTCGGACTGATCTGCAAGGCGTTCATCATAGCACCTATCATAAGACGCTGTCAGCTTTAGCCTTTCTGCGGATCGCGCCAAATGCTATTTGTTCTTACCATCGTAGCCCACTGTTGCTGCTGAAAGGCAGCAGATGGTCAGAAGTGCATTTAGCCGGAGGAGGTGTTTCTGAGTCCACCAGGCATCGTCGTTCGGCGGAAGTGTCTGGATGCGACTGTATCAGTATCGATGGGCAGGCACTGTATCTTGCACACCTATGGTATGGCCGCCATGTGGCCTACCAGACAGGCACAACATACCTTGGCGAGCTCTGGGCCAACGAGTCTGACCCTCTCAGCGAGACGATCTTCAACGGTCTTTGGGGCTTTGTTAAACATGGTGCCGGCGCGGTTGGGGCTATGCGAGAGGTTCAAAACTCTTGTGAGCAGTTGATCGGACTTGCCCACTGAAAGGGCTGCGTGAAAAGCGAAGCAGTGGTTGTTGAATATGCGTGATAAAGGCAGGGAGCCTTGAAGGTATTTATCATGCTGATGTTCGACAGCATCTCTGCGAGGCCACCACCATCATAACAAGGTGGTAGGATGATTTTCTTTACCACACCTGACCGAGGTATTGTGTTTGAACCCTCGGCGGGGAGGCAACTTCGACAATCTTGCTCTTCTTTCCTAGTTAGTTAGAAGCACCTCGAGGCGAGTGGGCGCTTGCGGGGAGAGGCGGCAATGCGAGCATCCGTCAATGACTTGCCTCGTATTGAGAGCCGCAAATGCGCAAGCTTGCCGCCTTTCCCCGCTGGTACCACGCCAGCCCATCTCCACACCTTCACCCCCAGATTCAGCCTTGTCACCTTGCCAGCGAAATACGAGTAGGTAATTGGGAACCCAGACCTACGGAGTCACTGCGTAGGGCTTCGCTATGAAACCACATTAGCTACCCAATTGTTCGCCACCCCGCGGACACAAGGAGGCCCACTCGGTGGAATGGGGTCAGCGGATCAATGCCATGAATCATCACCAGCAGACAGCCAGGTAGATAAATAGCACGACTTTACGTTCTAGCTTTCTCCCCTGTGCACGACAATTTAGCCACGCCTTCTGTAATCAGTATAGCAGGATTATGTCTCCCTATCTGAGCAATGGGACCGACAAGGCCTTTCCAGCCGTCAGCGCTGATGATCTGCTTGAGCAACTATCAATCGACGAGAAGGTCGCGCTATGTGGTGGTCAAGATTGGTGGCGCACGGCTTCGATCCGCCATGGGGGCTCACTTGTCATTCCTCATCTCAAAGTAATAAGGGGTGAATTTGGTTTCTATGACGACCTAGGACTGACCTCTCGATAGATGACTGATGGTCCAAATGGTACCAGGGGTGAAAGCTACGTCAGCGGTGTCAAAGCCGCTTGCTTTCCCTGCGGTGAAAGTATCGCAGCATCCTTTGATACGGAGCTGGCCTATGAAGTTGGGAAACAGATCGCATTGGAGGCACGAACAAAGTCTGCCGATGTTTTGCTTGCACCCACGGTCTGCCTCGTTCGTAGCCCTCTTGGTGAGCTGCTCCATTCGCCCTTAGTGAAACATGGGGTGGTTAATCAAGCATAGGCGGACGCAATCATGAAACATATGGAGAAGACCCTCACGTCCTTGGGATAATGGGAGCAGCCTTTGTCAATGGTAGGAGCCAAATCTCCTGAACTCACCCAGATAGCGGCGCTGACGGTTAGCAGGATGTCAGTCTGCTGGAGTCGGTGCAACTCCTAAACATTACCTTGCGAATGAGATCGAACAACGACGACGATTCATCTCAGCTGAAATTGGAGAGAAGGCTTTGAGAGAGACCTATCTCTATCCGTTTCAACTCATCATGAAACACTCAGACCCTTGGTGCCTGATGACTAGGTCAGTGCACTCAATCATGAGGACAAAGAGTCTTTTTGAGGCTTGAGGATCTGACATAGTTGAAGTTACAACAAGGTGAATGGAACTTACGCATCAGAGCACCCGAGACTCCTGCAAGACATATTGCGGAAAGAGTGGGGATTCAATGGCCTCGTCGTGTCCGATTGGGTGGGGACATATTCAACGACGGCAGCCATGAATGCAGGACTTGATCTTGAGATGCCTGCTCCGCTTTTCCACAGAGGCGAGAAACTGCTCCAAGCTCTTCGCAGTGGACTGGTCACCGAGAAGGTCCTCAATGACCGAGCAAGGAAGGTCATTCAGCTGTTACTGAAGACCCAGCGCTTCCAGAAGCCAGAGGATACGCCGGAAAGGTATCAAATCAACCCAGCCCGTGATGAGTTCATCGCTCGAGCGTCGGCAGAAGGTATTGTCTTGCTGAAGAATCAGAATAATGTGTTGCCTTTAAAGAAAGGTACACGGATTGCCGTTATTGGCCAACATGCATCGCTACCCGCTGTCTGCGGTGGCGGGAGCGCGAGGGTCCCTGTGGACCATATGGTCACTCCTCTACAGGCATTCGCTGCAGCTCAGATCGATTTCACGTATGAGCTGGGTGTTCCGGTCTACGGCGCAGTTCCAGTGCCCCCTTTAGCACTCTTATCACCCCCCGGCTCGACCGAGGCAGCAGGGACAACCCCAAAACCTGTACGCATTGAATGGTTCAATGGGTCCAAGATCGGCGACAATCTGGTCAAGGATGACACGGTTGAGAAGAGTGAGTACATGCTCAAGGAGAAATGGCCGAAGTTCCTGGGCAAGGATTATTGCACCAGAATGACATTCAATGTCACCCCAGAGACATCTGGCGAGCACACATTCTCCGTTGTCACCACTGGTACAGCGACTCTTTACGTCGACGACGTGAAGTTATACCGTCGTGAACAAGAACCAGTGCTCCAGCGTGAATCATTCTACTTCTTCAGACCGAAGATTGAGAGGCTTGTTTCATACAAGATGCGCGCCGGGAAACGATATAGCATCACGCTCGAGTCATGGGCGGCGCCTCCTAATATTGCGAAAGGTAGCATAGGTGGCGAAGTGACCCAGGGTTCTGCGGTGGGATTCCTTGAATATGTTGATATTCCAGCTCGTATTCAAAAATCTGTCGACGCCGCAAAGACTGCTGATGTCGCCATAGTCTTCACCGGGACAACTCCAGACCTCGAGTCTGAAGGGTTTGACCGACCGACGATGGACCTCATGCCACAAGAGTACGAGCTGATTCGTGCAGTCGCAGCATCAAATCCAAGCACTGTGGTCATTAATACTTCAGGGGCCCCAGTGTCCCTGCATCAAGTCTATGATCAAGTCGCCGGTATTATTCAACTCTGGTTCGCCGGACAGGAGGTAGGGACCTCTATTACTCGTATCCTGACCGGAGAAGTCAACCCTTCTGGCCACCTACCAATGACTTGGCCACGACACATCGAGGACACTCCATCTCATTCCAACTGGCCAGGTACCAGTGACGACATCATCCACTATGAGGAAGGAATCTTCTTGGGCTATCGTCATTACGACCAACACATTAACGTCAGGCCTCTCTTCCCCTTTGGATTCGGTCTATCTTATACCACATTTGGCAATGTCAAGGTTCGTATTCAAGAACCCGGAACTCTGAGTCTTGAGTCCGCCCTGGTTATATCTTGCGGTGTTACCAATACTGGTTCAATTGCCGGCAAAGTCGTCCTCCAAATATACATCAAGGCGGTGTCGACTGTTGTCGCCGGGGAAGACACACCAACACTCTCAAGGCCAGTCAAGGAGCTCAAGGGCTTTCGGAAGGCCTTCCTCGACCCAGGGCACTCGGTTGAAGTAGAGCATGGTCTTGATAAGTATGCTGTCAGCTACTATGACACTGAAAGCTCCTGTTGGCGCGCTGATGAGGGAACATACGAGGTGTTGGTGGGATTCTCTGCAGAAGAAATCGTGGCAAGTGCTCGGTTCCAGGTTGTCAGCGGTTTCACCTGGAC
>Ga0105239_10000884_pt1 | contig 42500 bp, 44 predicted proteins | sample KBSC44metaG_FD_92761 | JGI IMG/M metagenome (GOLD analysis project Ga0105239, IMG submission 92761) | Corn rhizosphere microbial communities from Kellogg Biological Station, Michigan, USA - KBS C4-4 metaG | ecosystem: Host-associated > Plants > Roots > Rhizosphere > Soil | place: Michigan, USA...
GTAAAAGAAGCCGACATCATCGTCACCGCCAGCGGCTGCCGCGACCTGATCACGGAAAAACACTTCCGCGCCATGAAGGACAAGGCCATCGTTTGTAACATCGGCCACTTCGACATCGAGATCGACATGGCCTGGCTGAACAAGAACTACGGCCACACCAAGGATACCATCAAGCCCCAGGTCGATGTCTACAACATCGACGGCAAGGAAGTGATCATCCTGGCAGAAGGCCGCCTGGTCAACCTCGGCTGCGCCACCGGCCACCCCTCCTTCGTAATGAGCAACTCGTTCTCCAACCAGACCCTCGCCCAGATCGAGCTGTGGACGAACTCCAGCAAATACGAAAATAAAGTTTACGTCCTGCCCAAACACCTTGACGAGAAGGTAGCCCGCCTCCACCTCGCCAAGATCGGTGTCGAGCTCGACGAGCTGACCCAGGACCAGGCCGACTACCTTGGCATCCCCAAGAACGGTCCGTTCAAACCGGAACACTACCGCTACTAGTAGTCCCACAAATACGAATCCCCGGCAAACGCCGGGGATTTTTACCTCACCATACTCACAACCGCCCACAACGCCACTCCGGATATCAATACCCACAACAATACCCCCTGCATCAACGGCATCACCCCCGTATTTTTCAACACCTGCCTCGATAATCCCGACCCTATCAGGAACAACGTCAGCGTCAACCCCGCATGCGCCGCTCCCACGATCGCCCGGCTCAACACCGGCACCGGCACCCAGGTATTCACCAGGATCGCCACCAGGAACAGTCCAATAAACCAGGGTATCCCGATCTTTCCCCCTTTCCCGGCAGCAGCCCCGCGGGCATTACCCTTCCCCCCAAACGCCAGAGCCGCCACCAGCGAAACCGGAATGATCCACAAGGCCCTCGCCAACTTCACTGTCGTAGCAATCTGCAATGCCTCCGGACCGTACCTGCCCGCCGCACCGACAACAGAAGAAGTATCATGAATAGCGATCGCGCTCCACAGCCCAAACTGCATCTGCGACAGCCCCAGCCAGTGCCCCAACACCGGGAACAGGAACAGCGCCACAGAGTTCAGAATAAAAACCACACCCAGCGCCACCGACACCTGCCGCTCCTCCGCCCTGATCACAGGCGACAGGGCCGCAATAGCGCTCCCGCCGCAAATAGCCGTCCCACCGGAGATCAGCAGCGAGGTCTTCTTTTCTATCTTAAAAAAACGCCCCATCAATAGCCCCACCGTCAACGTCCCCAATATAGAGACCACCGTAAAAAAGAAGCCCTCCCGACCCGCCTTCAATGCCGTAGCCGCATTCATTCCAAATCCAAGTCCCACCACAGATACCTGCAGCAGAACATGCGTCGCCTTATGATTCAGGTGCAAAAAAGGATGCCCGATAAAAAGAGCCACCACCAACCCCAACACCAGGGCCACCGGCGGCGTCACCCATGGCGTCAAACATAACAGAATGGCAACCGCAAACAGCAGTTGCCGCGCGCCCTCGTGCCGATCGAAAACTTTTGTTGTGTCCATAGTTCATTAATTTTTCTATGACACAAAGTTCGATCAGACATCCCCTCCGGAGAAATGGCCATTGGTAATGACCCATAACCCTATGTTATTAGAGAAATCCCCGAACAAGCTCTCATGGCTGAAAAAATTCCTGGTAGCAATAGACTCCTACGAAAAATAATATATTGAAAAATGACCTTTTTCATCATAATTTTCCCGATTTTTTATGCATCGCAAACTTCATGAACAGCTCAGGCAACGCCTGCGTATCCCCCTGCAACCGGGCAAAATAAAAGCTCCGCCCGATATCCAGTCCCTTCACATCCAGTATAACACACTCATTATTCTGCAGCTCCTTCGCGACCGCATACACCGACAGGAACGCCATCACAGGCGCGTGCAGCAAATAGGACTTGATGACCTCCGTACTATTGAGCTGCATCTCCTTCTGCAGCTGCGACAGCTTGATCCCCACCCCCTTCAGCGCATGGGCCAGCACCTCCAGCGTCCCCGACCCCGGCTCCCGCAAAAGCAACGGGATACGCGTCAACTCCTCCGGCCGTATACTGGATCGACGAGCCAGCGGGTGGGCGGGATTGCTGACTAGCACGATCTCGTCCTTCATGAACTCCGTATACTTAATGGCCGGATTGCGGGAATACCCCTCCACGATCCCCAGGTCGATCTGCTGCTCCTCCAGCGCCTGCTCTATCTGCTGGGTATTCCCCGTGGTCAGGCTGACCTGCACTTCTTTATAACGGCTATGGAAGTCCGCCAATATCGGTGGGATGATATAGGGCGCGGTCGTCATGCTGCCCCCGAGGAAAAGCCGGCCCTTCTGCCCCTCCGTCAGGCTGCTCATGTCGAATTCTAAATTACGATATATTGCAAATAGCTCCTCGGTGTGGTGCAACAGCCGCTGACCCGCCGGCGTCAACCGGATACGGGTCCCATTCCGCTCGAACAGCTTCACCTTGAAATGCTGCTCCAGCTCCTGGATATGCCGCGTCACCGCAGGCTGCGTAATGAACAGCTCCTGCGCAGCCCTGGTAAAGTTCAGCCGCTGAGCCACTGTATGAAAAACCTGCAGACGAAAATCAAAAGTCATCGGACCGGTCGGTTATCAAGGCAGCACCGCCGCCTTTAGACCCGCAATATAGCTTATCCGCGCCTGCATCCCAGCCGTCTCTCCCGTCTTTTTCACAAGCCCCGTCCCTTCGTAAACGGCATAACCAGGGATACCCCCCGTGTACCGGATCACTTCCACCGACCGCACCGCCGCAGGTATCCTTCCCCCAAACCAGTGCGGATCATCCCGCTGCTCCCAGGTCACCAGCGTGACCACAGCCCCTGAAGAATAAGCCTGATCCGCCCTCGCATTCTTTATCGCGGCGTCATTCCCATACAAAGTAGACATAGTTCCTTCCCTTGGATGGGCGACAGTCGTGATCACCTTCCCCATCATCGGCCGCAAGGTGTCGGTTCCAACCTCAGCCAGCGCCAGCGTATCAGCCAGGGGAAGCGTAAAGGTCTGGTCATTCGGCTGCATCGGCTTGTGACAGTTGATGCACTCCATCGTAAAGGAAGCATCCTTCCCATAAGGCTTCATCCCAAGCCCTCCTACCCAACGGGCCCAGCCCCACCCACCCGTAGTCGAATATTTCTGACCATCCCGGATCATGAACTCCACCTGCTTGAAAGCGCCGGTGCGTATCTCTCCCGCCGAATCCGGCAGTTGATCCCAGGCGACCTTGGCAAAGACAGCCCCCTTCGGCCAGGGATTCGTATGCCCCTCCCGGATAGCCTGCTCGACGACGGTATTTCCAAGGATGAGACGGAACGTCCCGTTGTCATATCGTTCTGTGGTGCTGATCGCCGTCCAATCCCGGAACCCGGCAAGATCGGAATACCCGACGCCATTGTATTCATCGGCAATCGGCCCCCGGGACCCCACCGCCGAAAGGACCCACTTCTCATATTGTTCCACCGAAGCCCGTTGTTTCGCCGTATCCGGCGCGGCCCTGGGCGTAAGGCTCAGCAGGTATTGCCTCAATAGCGCAACCTCCTCCGGCGAAACCCTCCCTCCATGATGAACAGCGGTATACTGTGGCAGTGGCATCACGTTGTATTCTATCTGGTTCAGACACTCATATAGCTTGCCCAGCTGCTGGCTCTTCGAAAGGCTGTCCCAGCTGGAAAAATTCAGCACTTTCCTTCCCTTCTTCACGTGGTCCGCAACCAGCCAGTAGGCCGGAGCCGGCAGATCGAACCACGCCAGATGCGTCTCATTCGAGTGACAGTCATAGCAGGCCCGCTGGATAACGGCCTTCACCTCCGCAGGCGCTTTAAGGTCGCCGGTCACAGGTGGATTGTCAAGCCCGGGGCGAACGAACTGGATACCCACAAAAAGGATAAAAAGCACGACTACGACAGGACGAACCTTCTTCCAAAAAGACCGGACTGAGATCATATGATTGCGCTTTAGATCCCGAAAAATAGCAAGCTAAATGCAAAAGGTCTGACACCAACCGTTGGAGCAGGCAATTTAGTCGTCGAGCCGGGCAAAACGCCCGGTGAACTATTTCTTCAACACCTCAGGATTGAAAACAGAAGGAGGATGCCCCGCCTGCGGCCCCAGCCCAAGCGCCGCGATGAGATTATCGGCCGCCAGACTGGCCAGTCCATGCTGCGCCTCCGCCGTACCACCGGCGATATGGGGAGTAAGGACCACATTTGGCAACCCCATCAGCCCGGGATGGATAGCCGGCTCGCCCTCGAAAACGTCCAGCCCCGCAGCCGCAAGCCTCCGCTCCTGCAACGCCTCCGCCAGCGCTTCCTCGTCGATAAGCCCGCCCCGGGCGATATTGAAAAGCATGGCCGAAGGCCTCATCAGGCCCAGCTCGGCTGGCCCGATAAGATGGTAGTTCTCAGGACTCATAGGCATCGCCAGCACAATAAAATCCGCTTCCTTCAGCAGGTCCTCCTTCGTGCGATAGCTGGCCCTGCACTCCTGCTCCAGCGATGGATCGAGCCTGCGCCTGTTGTGATAGACCACGCTCATCCGGAAGCCGATGGCCCTGCGCGCGATGGCCTGACCGATACGGCCCATGCCGACGATCCCGATCGTCTTGTCGCAGAGATTCACGCCAAAGAACAGCCTGTTCGCCGACCCCTTCCACTGCCCCTGCTCTACCCAGTGAGCAGCCTCCACCAGCCTCCGGGCAGTGGCTATCATCAACCCCCAGGTAAAGTCGGCAACCGTTTCGTCGGCAGGACCGGGGGAGTTGGTGCCGATGATACCCGCACGGGTCAGCGAAGCCACGTCTACATTATTATATCCTGCAGCAGAGATACAAAGAGCCTTTAACCCCGGCAGCCCCGCCACCACGGCATCATTGATCTTCTCACCGCCCGCTATGATCGCGCCGCTCTTGTCACGCAACGCCTCCCGCAGCTGTTCCGACGTATAGCGGGGGCCTTCATTAACAGTAACGTCAAAATATTCCCGCAGCCTGTCGACTACATCGGGGAACAATGGCCGGGTGATCAGGATCTTTTGTTTCATGGTCTGTTAAAGGTATGCTAATGCCCCTGGACTTCACCACCCACTCTACTAAAATGTGCAGGGAACCCGGTTCCCCAAAAAATACCGGGTTCCCTGCAAAGCGCTAATCATTGTCCTTAGGACGAGGCCCTCTCGGGCCTCCGGAATCAATAAGTGGCTTTATGATTTCTTTAATAAACGTCGCGAAACTTCCACAGTCTATTATACAAACACCAAAAACAAAAACATTAACCTAAAAATTTACAGTTATGAAATACTTGATAATCCTTCTGATGCTGACCTCGATAGTAGTCAACGGTATGACCAGCTATCACCTGTTCAGGGCTTCTTCTTATGACCTTTCGAGCCTGCTGATCATCGCTTCTTATCTCTCTATCGTACTCGCCATCTATGTGGTGACTATGCGTAAACCCAAATCCGCCATCACCGAATAAATACCCCTTCCATAAATTACCACGAGGCCGGCCCCCAAAGCCGGCCTTTTATATTTGATATCCTTTTCTTACCTTTCCACCGACCCGACCTGCCGCGCCCAAAACCTTCCATATGACGAGATCCATTTTCCGATGGTTCAAAGATATTTCCATTGCGAAAAAATTATACTTCACGGTCGGTATCATGGCCTTGCTCATCGTCGTTGAGCTGGCCGTACTCTTCTTCTCGATCAATACGCTGTCTTCGGTCCGCGCCTATGTCGGCGGGGAAGGACTATGGTCAAAAGCCCAGAAAGACGCACTCTATCAACTGCTCAAATACGCCCGTACCCACCAAGAGGCCGACTATACCAAATTCCTGGGCTTTATGCGGGTCAACCAGGGCGACCACAAGACGCGGTTGGAGCTGAGCAAGCCCAACCCCAACATGGACATCGCCCGCCAGGGCTTTATCGAAGGCCGCAACCACCCCGAGGACGTAGACGGAATGATCAAACTCTTCATGCGATTCCACAGCAATAGATACATTCACCGCGCTATAGTTGCATGGACGGAGGCGGACCAGGTCATCACCGGATTTATGGCCGTCGGCGAACGGCTGCACACCGCCATCAACGCCAAACCCTATTCACAGGACGAGGTCAACCGCCTGCTGGCAGCCATCGATCCGCTGAACGACCAGCTGACGCCGCTGGAAGACGAGTTCTCCTATGCGCTGGGGGAAGGTTCCCGCTGGCTAGAGACAGTCATCCTGCGGCTGCTGCTCATCGTCGCCTTCTCCGTCGAATGCACGGGCCTATTGCTGGCCATCACCGTTAGCCGAAGCATCCAGAAAGGACTGCGGGAGATACTGCTTTCAGCAAAAGCCGTGGCGAGAGGAGACTTCAGCCGAAAAGCCAAATCCTTTTCCCGCGACGAGATCGGGATCCTCGCCAATGATTTTAACTCGATGGCCGACGAGCTCTGCCGGCTGGAAGGGGAGAACAAAGAGGTCAACAATTTCCTGGAAAAAAAGGTAAGACAGCGCACGGCCGAAATGGAGAGCAAGAATAAAGAACTGGAACAATTCGCCTATGTCGCCTCGCACGACCTCCAGGAACCCCTGCGCACCATCTCCGGATTCGTCGACCTCCTGCAAAAAGAATATCGGCCGGCACTGGCGAATGGCAACGGGGAAAAATACCTGAACTACCTCTCGCAGGCCTCCGACCGGATGAAGGTCCTCATAAAAGACCTCCTCGACTATTCCCGCATCGGCCGCGAGAAACAGGCAAAACCTATCGACTGCAACATGCTGATGGACGAGGTCCTCGCCGACCTTGGCAAAAGCATCAGGGACAGCGGCGCCAACATCCAAAGCGGCGACCTTCCTTCCGTCTATGCCTATCCGACCGAGCTAAAGCTGCTGTTTCAAAACCTCATCGCCAACGCCATCAAGTTCCGGCATCCCGGCCGCACCCCGGAGATCACGATATCGGCTGCCCGCGACAACGGCCACTGGAAATTCGTCGTCAGCGACAACGGCATCGGCATCGAACGCCGGTTCCTGGACAGGATATTCATCATCTTTCAGCGTCTGCACACAAGAGACCAGTACGAAGGCTCCGGCATCGGCCTGGCCCACTGTAAAAAGATAGTTGAGCTGCACGAAGGGAAAATATGGGCCGAGTCCGACCCGGGAAAAGGCAGCAGGTTCATTTTCACCATCAATAACGACTTGTAAATCATTCTCAAATCATCACTTCCTCCTCTTAACCGTATCCGGGATGGTCTTGTTCTTTTGCATGGTGTCCGTAATGGGCCGCGTCCGGTCTTTTTCGTAGGCGGTATCTGCCAGCGAGGGATTGTTGGCGCTGTTGTTGTCCGGGGCCGGCCCTATCGGCGCAGACGTCGTGTCTGCCGCCGTCTTGACCTTGTGATCCGCCCCACACCTGGACAGGGCAACGCCGCCCAGCACCAGGAGGGCAATTATGATAAGATAGATGCTGGAGCTTTTCATACGATCCGTTTTCCCTGCAGATTAAAAAATTATGCCATCCCTCCTTAACTTTGTAAAAAAAGGGCACAAAAAATGGATTTTATCGACTACTATAAGATATTGGGGGTGAACAAAACTGCCACCCAGGATGAGATCAAGTCCGCCTACAGGAAACTGGCCCGGAAACACCATCCCGACCTTAACCCCGACGATAAAGAAGCGCATAAACGTTTTCAGCAGATCAACGAAGCCAACGAGGTCCTCTCCGACCCGGACAAACGTAAAAAATACGACCAGTACGGCAAAGACTGGCAGCACGCCGAGGCCTTCGAAAAAGCCCAGCAGGAAGCAGGCCGCAGCGGACAACGCAGAGGCGGCAGCGGTAGTTTCCAGGGCTTCGACGCCGGCGACTTCCAGGGCTTCAGCAGCGGCGGAGGCGGATTCAGCAGCGGGGACAGCGGAGAGTTCTCGGACTTCTTCGAATCCCTCTTCGGCAACGCCGGCGCGCGCAGCGGCCGCCGCACCAGCTTCCGCGGACAGGACTACCAGGCCGAGCTCCAGATCAGCATGGCCGACGCTGCCACCACGCACCAGCGCGTACTCACTGTAGACGGGAAGAATATCCGTATCACGATCCCCGCGGGAGTGGAGAACGGACAGGTGATCAAGCTCAAAGGGTATGGCGCCCCCGGCTCCAACAACGGTCCGGCAGGCGACCTCTATATTACTTTTACCATTGAGGAGGACCCACGCTGGAAAAGGGACGGCAGCGACCTGCACGCCAGGACGCCTCTCGATCTATACACGGCCGTCCTTGGAGGCGAGATAACAGTAGACACGCTCAGTGGAAAAGTAAAGCTCAAGGTAAAACCCGAAACAGCCAACGGGACAACAACCCGTCTCAAAGGCAAAGGATTCCCCATATACAAGAAAGAAGGCAGCTTCGGAGACCTCTATGTCACTTTCGACATACAGCTGCCCAAAAACCTCTCTGAAAAGGAGAAACAACTGTTTAGAGAACTAGAAAAATTAAGCAATAAATAAACTTATCATATGCAGTCGGAAGATCTCATCCCCGCTGGCGATTTCTGCACCTACCACCACGTCGAGCTGTCCTTCGTCCAGCATCTCCACGAGTCCGGGCTAATCGGCATGACCTTCCGGGAAGGCTCCGCCTACCTGTCAGCAGGCGAGCTGCCCACCCTGGAAAAATTTGCCCGCTGGTTCTACGAGCTGGACATCAACCCCCAGGGGATCGAGGCCCTCTCCCATGTCCTCGACAGGATGCATCAGGTGCTGGAAGAGAACAGAGTCCTCCGCAACCGGCTGCAACGCTACAAAGACAATACCGCCGTCGAACCCGAAGATATCTTCTGACCCGGCCGCCACACCCGGCACTCACCACCCGGCCGCCACACCCCTCGCGGGCGGCCGCCCAACCGCGGCACCCGCCCACACTGGCACAGGACTTGCCCCTTCCCTGGAAAAACTTCCATGTACAACACTACTGTGACCAGCCAGGACCAGGCCATCTGCCACCTCTTCTTCCACTGCTGCCTCGAAGACAACCAGTTCAGCGAACAGGAAATGAACGACCTCTCCGGGAAGTTAGTTGCACTGGGACTCCGCGACAAAATTCACATCAAGGACGAGCTGGTTTCCTACCGCAGCTATAAGCCCCAGATCACGGACGAACAAGCCTATATCCGCTGGCTCCTCGGGCTGATCAAGCCCGTCAACGAACTGGCCCTGTACTCCTACTGCGTTGAGCTCTGCATCGACGATCCGATCATGGACGCCAGGGAAGAGGCGCTGCTGGTAAAGATCGCCACCGAGCTGGAAATACCGATCGAAAGCTCGCTCCTCATCAACCGCCTCGTCGCCCAGCGCAGAGCCGTCGAGCTGCAGAAGATATTCTAACCCCCGTCCTCCAACCTGAAATTGAGGAATATTTTTCCCCCCATAGGCTCGGCGGGCCTGGCACGATTTTACCAATAATGTTATAAAATGTCGATTATGCAAACTACAACTGAAACCATCGAGGTGCTGAACGACCTCATCCAGATCAATAACGATCGCATCGCCGGCTACGAAAAAGCCATCAGGGACACTAAGTCGGAAGACGACGATCTGAAGGTGCTCTTTGCAACGATGATAGCAGAAAGCCACCGGATCCGTATAGCGTTGTCAACTGAGGTTCAGGCGCTCGGCGCAAACACCGAGCAAGGCACTACCACTACCGGCAAGATCTACCGGGCCTGGATGGATATAAAATCGGCTTTTGGCGGCAACACCCGCCACGCGCTGCTGGCCAGCTGCGAATCGATAGAGGACGCAACCCAAAAGGCCTACAGGTCGGCGCTCAGCCACGACCTGCCTTCTTTTATCCGGGACCTGCTGCTACAGCAACAGGAAGCGCTCCTCACTTCGCACAACGAAGTAAAAGCGCTCAGAACTTACGCTTAACGCTGCTCTGACCACAAAAGACACCTCTGGACACAAGAGTCACCCTCTGGACGCAAAACTCACCCTCTGGATACAGAGTCACCCCTCTGAACACAGAAAACACCCTCTGGACACAATCAATAGCGCGGTCGGTACCGCGCTATTATTCTTTCAACCCTGCGTAATTATTTTCTCCGCCACCTCCTGCCCGCTCGTCAGCGCCGCCTCTATCGTTCCGGGCGCGACCCCCTCGTACAGGGCCTCCCCGGCAAACCAGATCGTTCCCTCCACCGACGCCGACAACCGCGCCCGTGCATCCGCCGCCCCCACCGTATCATAGCTGTATCCTCCCCGCACATACGGATGCCTGGCCCAGTCCACGATCTGCAAAGCAACCACCTCCCTCCGAAGCAATTCGATGTCCATAGAAAAAATATGAGCCAGCGACCGCAGACAGGCATCGACACGCTGAGACTCGCCCAGCTGCAGAAATGCCTGCATCCTGCCCCCCGCCAGCCACCCTGTCAGCAACCGGCTGTCCTCCATAGGCTGCGTCCACCAGGTAGGCACCTCCTCCTCGCTGATCACAAACAACGTCTGCCCGTCAGCCTTCCAGAACGCCGTCCTGAATTCTATCAGTATCTTCACCACAGAGCCATAGCCCAGCAGCGAAGCCGCCTCCATATGCCCATCAAGAGCAGGCGAAAAGCGCAGCAATCCAGCCTGCAACACCCCCAAAGAGGCTGTAACGATCATCGCGGAGGCGGTATAACGGGAACCATCAACCGTAACAGCTTCTGCCGTTCCCGGCCCCCACGACACAATGTCCACCCGCGATGAGAAAAAGAAGCGACACCCCAACCCCTCGCATTCACCAACCAAAAAATCCACCAGCCCCTGATACCCACCCTCCAGCCGGTACTCCTCATCCTCCCCTTCCCTCGCCCATTCATTATAGAGCGCCCGGGTGCTCACCCGCCGGATATCCGCCAGATCATAGCCCTCGGCAAATCGGAATACCGACTCCCTCAGCGCCTCATATCGCTGCCCCCTAAAATATTCGTCCATAAATCGGTCCACCGGCATATCCTGCTCCAGCCCCTCCATCTTCTCCATCAGCTGCCCCCAGTCGCCACCCAAAAATGCATTGTCTCCGCTATCATTCAAACCGCGCCCTTTCTGAAGACGCACCATATGCCCATTGACAGGCTGAAGGCGTAAACCCGCCTCCTTCGCCAGCTGCAGACTCAGCGGCAGCTCGCCATGGATGAACTCGGCGCCTCCTTCCACAACAGAAGAAAACCCCTCGGTCAGTGTCATGATCCTACCTCCGGGATTCCCGGAAGCTTCGAGTACGGTCACAATAAATCCAGCTTCGCAAAGCCTTCTGGCCGCCAGCAACCCGCTGACGCCAGCTCCGATGATGATGATCGATGATGCCATGCGTCAAAAATAGCGCATGATCACCTATTTTTACACCCAGACATGCCCAAGCCAAAACGTAACTCATTTTTTGTCATCCTGATCCTCGGACTGCTCTCCGCCATCGGTCCCTTTTCCATTGACATGTACCTGCCCGGCTTCCCGGACATCGCCAGGTCGATGTCGACAACCATCGCAAAAGTGACCCTCTCCCTGTCCAGTTTTTTCATCGGCATCTCGGTAGGACAGTTCATCTACGGCCCGCTGCTCGATCGTTTTGGACGCAAGAATCCCCTCTATATCGGTCTTTCGATCTATGTGATCGCGTCTGCCTGTTGCATCTTCGTCCGCGACGTAGAGTCCCTGATCGTGCTGCGCTTCTTTCAGGCGATTGGCGGCTGCGCCGGCATGGTAGCCTCCAGGGCGCTCGTCCGCGACCTTTTCGACGTCAGCGAGAATGCAAAGGTCTTTTCATTGCTGATGCTGGTCATCGGCGTATCCCCCATCATCGCGCCTACCCTTGGCGGCACGATCTCATCGACCGTTGGCTGGAGATACATCTTCGCCGTTCTCACTACGATCACCGCATTCATCCTCATAGCAGTCCACTTCGCGCTGCCAGAAGGCCGCCAGCCGAATAAGGACCTTTCCCTCAAACCCGCCCCCATCATCGCCGGTTTCTGGGCCGTCGCACGCGAACCCCGTTTCTATACCTACGCCCTGACCGGGGCCATCGCTTCCGCCGGTCTCTACGCCTATATCGCCGGCTCGCCTTACGTATTCATGGAATTGTTCCACGTCACCGAACGCCAGTACGGCTGGATATTCGCCATTATCGCCATGGGACTGATCGGGAGCAGCCAGCTCAACAGCGTGCTCCTGCGAACCTATAAAAGCGAACAGATCATCCGCGTCGCGTTGTTCCTGCAGGTGGCCACCGGTCTCGCCCTGCTCATCGGCACCCTGCTCGGATTACTCGGGCTCTTCAGCACCATCTTCCTGATCTTTCTGTTCCTTTGCTGCCAGGGCTGCGTCTTCCCCAATTCCTCGGCCCTTTCCCTCGCCCCCTTTGCCCACAACGCGGGAACGGCCTCCGCCCTGATGGGCGGTATCCAGATGTGTATCGGGGCGCTTACTTCCGCGTCAGTAGGCTGGCTGAGCAACCAGACCGCCGTGCCCATGTCCGGCGTCATGGCGGCCTGTGCCGTCTCGGCCCTGACCATCCTGCTTCTGGGCAGGAAAATTATTCGATATCAGGCGGTTGCCTCCTAGGGGCATTTCCGCCAATTTTTTATCCAAAATGGGGAGAAAAAAATTACTAATTTGTCCTTCCTACGCGGCCTTTTTTATTATTTTTGTAGTCACCTGCCTATTCCCTGCGTAAAAAATTCACTATTCTTTAGGAAGCCTGACCCGACTGTAGCACAAGAATTGAACAACTAAATTCAAAGGCATCCTTATGCAAATACAATTTATCCGGAACATTCAATTCACCAAACTGGTGAAGGCCGAAGGCCGTCTGAGAGAATTCAATTTTCGTAAATCCAACGGGCTACAGGAAGGCCTGTTCACCGTCGACGTTAGCGATGACCGCGGCAACCGGATCGTGCTGAGAATGCAACGCGAAGATGGCGTGTGGAAGATCGTCAAGCAACAGCTGCCGGCCTGGATATGGGAGAATGAAGCGACCTTTCACACACTGATCGAAGAAGAGCTGGGCGCCACCGGAATGGTGAAATAACAGCAGGTTCCCTTTCCCCACTCACTTTCTACACGGAAGCGGCCATTATTTGCAGCCGTAAACTCCTGGCAAAGCAACATTCCCAGGCCGGTGCCTTTCTCTTTTGCCGTACCATAGCTGGTAAAACTTTCCCTGCGACGGATCCGATCAAGCGCATCTTCCTTCATCCCGATCCCCGTGTCAGCAATGCGGATCTCTATCGCGCCATCCACCCGACTGGAATAGATCGTAACACTATCCCCCGGACGGCAGAACTTTATCGCATTGCTGACCAGGTTGCGGATCACCACCTGCACCATATCTTTGTCCGCATAGGCCTCCAGCGCAGGCGCCGTCTCCGACAAAAGCGTAACTTTTTTCTCCTTGGCCTGGTGCGCAAATAAGGCCAGCGTATCGTGTACCAGCGGCTGCAGCGGCAATACTACAGGTTTGGCGGAGATCCCATCCAGCTGGCTGCTCGCCCAGAACAGCAGATTGCCGACCAGCTCCGAAGAAGAATCCACATTCCGTCGCAGCTCGGTCAACATGTTATTGATCTCCTGTTCCGACAGCTGCTTTTCCTTCAGAAAATCCAACAGCCCCTTGAGCGAATTCAACGGTCCGCGCAGATCGTGAGCGACGATCGAGAATAGCTTGTCCTTCTGCTGATTGTTCAGCAGCAGCTGCACAGCCTGGTGCTCCAGCGCCTCCTTCTGCTCTTCGATCTTCTCATTCTTCTCCCGCAATAAAAAATTATTCCGGCGGTTGACCCTTCGACTTCGCAACAGGATAAAGGCCAGCAGGCTCAGCACGACGATGACCCCAACGGTAATGGATATCTGCTGCGAATCCTTCCGCAGCCGCCGCTGATACAGCGCTTCCTTCTCGGCAGCCTCCGCGCGAAGCTGCGACTCCTGCCGCTCGAAATCATACCGCGCCGCCATCGCCACCACCTGCTTCCGGGACTGGTCGTTGAACAGACTGTCCGAATAATCCTTAAAGAGCTTGTAATAGGCCAGCGCCCGGCGATCGTCGCCCTTTTCCTCATATATATCCGCCAGCACCTTGGCGGCCTCCTGTATCTCCTGCTTGCGGTGCAGCTGCCGGGAAAGCCCCAGCGACTCGTTTGCAAAACGCAGCGCCCGGGGGTAGTCTTTCCGGGATAGATAGACCTGCGCCAGGAGATTGGTAGTGGCCGTCAGCCCCAGTCTCTCGCCCGATTCCCGGTAAAAGGCCAGCGACCGCTGGTAGTGTGTCAGCGCCCCGGAATAGTCGCCCTGCGCCGCCAGTATCTTCCCGATGGCATTGTTATACGTGGCGACGGACTGCTCATCCTTCATCCTGCCCGCAGCCTCCAGCGCCTGCCCCGCCAACCGCAGCGCCAGATCGTATTGCCGGCGGCGATATGCCAGGTCGGAAAGATCGGCAAGGATCAGCGCCGACTGCGCGCTGTCACCGCTCTTTTTAAAGCTCTCGCTCACCTTTTCCATTATCTGCTGCGCCGCCTCGTATTCCCCCTCCTGCTTATAAAAAAGGGCTATATTGGAATTGGCCTTGGCAATGAGACGGTTATCTCCGATGCTGTCGGCAATCTTCAGGGAGTGGTGATAGCTGTCCAGCATACGGGCATAATCCCCCTGCATCTCATAGGTGTTGCCCAGCATCCGGAACGCCTCCGCCTGCCCCCTCGCGTACCCCGTCTTTCCTGCAAAATTGATGGCATTCCGCGCATAAAAAAAGGCGCTGTCAGCGTTAATACCATAGAAGGCATGCGCCAGGCGGTTCAGCGTGTCGACATATGTCGTATCCGATGTAAAATTGGAACTTTCTCCGGGAGCCCTCAGCTGGGTACGGAGCCGGGATATCTCTCCGGCCTGCGCTAAGGTCTTTCGGGATAATGCGATACAGAGCAGCATTGACCAGGCTACAATACAGTTAAATTTCATTCTCAGCCTTTTATCCGACAGATTGATTTAAGGGTAAGTTTTTGTGGATCAGCACTGGGTTGCGCACATTTACGAACAAAATCGTAAAATGGTTGTTGTTCATCTTGAGGCCCTGGAAAGATCTCGGTCCAGGGACAATCACCCCAATATAGTAAGGCAGCAGGCAGCAAACATAGGAAAAAAATCGAAGGGATCAATATTCACACGCTGTTAATAAGAATTGTCTGGAAATCAGGTATGTCCGGGTTATATTTGGTTAACAACACCAAGGATCCTTTAAGTCGGACAGTACCCGGGCTGGACGGCCCCTTTGCGAAGTGTAAACTTTTTTGTGGAACTCTAAAAGACTTGAATTTGACAGAAACTATTATCAACCTGGAAACCGTTAACCCCATTGAATTTTTCGGCGTAAATAACGGAAAGCTGGACATTTTAAAGAAGAAGTTTCCCCTGTTAAAGATATTATCAAGAGGTACCCAGATCAAGCTAAGTGGTTCGCCCGAACAGGTGGAGACGGCAAAAGAAAAAATCGATCTACTGGTGCAATACCTTGAACGAAATGGCCACGTAAGCGAGAATTACTTCGAGCAGATACTCGGCGGCGACGACGCCGAGACAGTAGACCATTTTGTCGACAGGCACCCCAACGACATCCTCGTCTTTGGCCCCAATGGCAAGACAGTACGGGCCCGGACGATCAACCAGAAAAAGATGGTCGGCGCGGCCGAAAAGAACGATATCGTCTTCGCTATCGGACCGGCCGGTACAGGTAAGACCTATACCGCAGTTGCCCTCGCCGTACGGGCGCTGAAAAACAAAATGGTCAAAAAGATCATCCTTACCAGACCCGCAGTCGAAGCCGGCGAAAGCCTCGGCTTCCTCCCCGGCGACCTCAAGGAAAAGATCGACCCCTACCTGCGGCCGCTCTACGACGCCCTGGACGATATGATACCCGCCGACAAATTGGGATATTATATGAGCACCAGGACCATAGAGATCGCCCCGCTGGCCTATATGCGCGGCCGGACGCTCGACAACGCCTTCATCATCCTTGACGAAGCGCAGAACGCGACCGACCTGCAGCTGAAAATGTTTCTCACCCGTATCGGTGCCAATGCCAAGGCCATCATCACCGGCGACCTTACCCAGGTCGACCTTCCCAAAAACCAGAAAAGCGGCCTGGCCAAAGCCCTCTACCTCCTGAGGAACATCGACGGCATCGCCCATATCGAGCTGGACGAAGAGGACGTGGTCCGTCACCGCCTCGTCAAAGCCATCATCAGGGCCTACGACAAGGACAAACAGGAACACGACGAACAGCAGAACAACGATCATCGCCCAAGACAATAACCTTGGTCGTCGTCCAAAACAATAACTTTAAAGGCCCCGGGAAAACCGGGGTCTTTTTTTGCTACATTTGACCCATGAAAAAATTCATTATCCCGGCTATCCCCTTCCTCCTCCTGGCCTCCTGCAAACAATCCTTCAAACAACCCGAAGACGCCCAGGACGCCGGACGCGAATTTATCCGCGCCTCACTGGATGGTAACTACGAAAAAGCCAGCTTCTACCTCTACCCCGACTCCACCAACAAAATGCTCTTCGCTAAATGGAAACAGGACCACGAACACCTCGACCACGAAGAACAAAAAAAATACCGCAACGCCGACATCCTCCCCATCAACATCCGGGCCATCAACGATTCCGTTACGTCCTATACCTACGCCAACTCATACAAGAAAGACACGACCACCATCAGGATCATCCGCATCAATGGACAATGGCTGGTCGACCTTAAAGAAATTCTTAACGGTAAACAATAAACTCCTATCTTTATTCCGGACAAGGAAATGGTGTCTTCCTTCACTAAAACCGCCCTCCCCCGCCGTCCCAATGACTGCGGCGATCACGAGAGAGGCTGATGGCGCCTGCAAACAATAACCTGCTCACTCTAAAGGAGCAACTAAATTCATTGCAGGCATGCGACCCAATCGAACGCCCGAACAACTTTTTATTTTCAACCACCTCATTCGCTGGACCGTCCTGGTCATCCCTGTAGCCTTATCCGTCGGCTCCCTCATCGCGCTCTTTCTCTGGCTGCTCGACAAAGCCATCCACCTGCGCTGGGACCATCCGTGGCTACTATACCTGCTGCCCCTGGCCGGCGTCGGCATCTACTTCCTGTACAGGTTTCTGGGCAAAAACTCGGAGGCAGGCAACAATCTCATCATGGACGAGATCCATACCCCCGGCGGCGGGATCCCGGCAAGAATGGCCCCCCTGGTGCTGTTCACTACGGTGATCACTCACCTCTTCGGCGGCTCGGCCGGCCGCGAAGGCACCGCCGTCCAGATAGGCGGCTCCCTGGCGCAGTGGTTCTCCCGTCGGACGCGGCTTTCCCCCGCAGACACCCGCCTGCTCCTGATGACCGGCGTCGCAGCAGGGTTCGGCGCCGTCTTTGGCACCCCAGTGACGGGTGCGATCTTCGCCCTCGAAGTCCTGGCCATCGGCCGCATCCAGTATGACGCCCTCCTCCCCTGTCTCATGGCCAGCGTCCTCGCCGACCTCACCTGTAACGCCTGGGGGATCCAGCATACCCCCTATCATATCCTGCCCGTCGAATTCAACTTTTTGCTGCTCGGCGAAGTGATCCTGGCCGGCCTGGCCTTCGGCCTCGCCAGCCACCTGTTCTCTGCCCTGTCACACGCGATCAGGGCCTATAGCAAAAAATGGATCCGCCCCGCCTGGCTCATCCCAATTGTCGGCGGTCTCATCATCATCGGCCTCACCTTCCTCATCGGGACACAGGACTACCTCAGCCTTGGCGTGACCGGAAAAGAGCCCAATTCAGTCTCCATCGTCAGCTCTTTTCACGCAGGCGGAGCGACCTGGTTCAGCTGGTGGTGGAAGCTCCTGTTCACAGCCCTCACGCTGAGCACCGGCTTCAAAGGCGGCGAGGTCACCCCCCTCTTCTTCATCGGAGCCGCACTCGGCAATACCCTGGCCACCCTCAGCGGCGCCCCCGTCGACCTGATGGCCGGACTCGGCTTCATTGCCGTATTCGCCGGCGCCACCAATACCCCCATCGCCTGCACCCTCATGGGCGTAGAGCTCTTCGGTCCGACACCCGCCATTTACTACGCCGTCGCCTGCTTCACCGCCTACTATTTCAGTGGCCGTTCTGGTATCTACACCGCACAACGCACCGCCGTACCAAAATTCATTCACGACCCGGGCAGGGCCAAATGAACTTTTTTTCCTCCCCCTGATGCAGTAGCTTTGCGCACATTAATGGCCCTGGAAGGCCCCGAATCCATTGATGAACGAGATGGACCGAGGAACGACGGTCCACCGAAGTTCAAACGAAGGACAGACATTAGCGTTTTGCCGGAGATGCGCTAATTTTTGGAACAGTGCATCTCCGGCACATTTAATACCATTTCATAATTATGATGACAGTTTCACATCCCTGGCACGGAGTACCGGTAGGAAGCAATGTCCCCAGGGTCGTCAATGCGATCATCGAGATCCCCCAGGGATCGCGCTGTAAGTATGAGATCGACAAGGATAGCGGCCTGCTCAAGCTCGACAGGGTCATTTACTCCTCTTTCTATTATCCCGTGAACTATGGTTTCATCCCGCAGACCTATGGAGACGACAAGGATCCCCTGGATATCCTGGTGATCACCTCTCTCCCCGTTCAGGCGCTGACGCTGATGGAAGCCAAGGTCATGGGCGTCATGCAAATGGTTGACAGCGGCGACGCAGACGACAAGATCATTGCCGTAGCAGCCAACGACCCGGGCGTAAACCACTACAACAACCTGGAAGAGCTGCCCAAACACTTCTTCGAAGAGCTGCGCCATTTCTTTGAAGAATACAAAAAGCTCGAGAACAAGACCGTAGTCGTGGAAGAGTTCGGGGACAAGACCACGGCCCTCAAAGTCATTGAAGAAGCCGTCAAGGCCTACAACGACACCTTCCGCAAACAGGCATAGACTGTTAACCCCGCAAAAGAAGGTCCGTCCCATCCGTTGCTGAAATCTCCACTCTATCCTTTCTATACGATTGCTGAACTGTTGCTGTTAGGCCTGCCGGCCGGCATATCATGCGGGCTGGTAGACCTTCAGTGGCGGCGCAGGCTGTTATTTGTCTAACCCATCGGCAACATCCGCCTGATCACCCGCAGATGATGCGTCCGCTGAAACGTATCTGATTGCAGAATACCCTCATTATCTATCTTATCCACCCGCACCTTCCCCGATGCGTGGATGATCTCGTGCGGGTTCAGCAGTATGCCTACATGTGTTATCTTACCATCTGCATTGTCGAAGAACGCCACGTCACCGGTCTTCGTCTCTTCCAGAAAACCTACCGGCTCTCCCTGCGAAGCCTGCTGATAAGCATCCCTCATTAAAGGCACATTCAGGAATTTAAAAACTGTCTGCGTGAACCCGCTGCAGTCAAAACCAAAGACGCTTTTCCCTCCCCAGAGATAGGGAATGTTCAGGAATTTATAGGTCAGCTGCCGGATCGACCTGGCATCGGTCGCCCTGTCCCCCGGCTCGACAGGCTTCCCCTTGTAGTGCACCTGGTTCTTCCGCCAGTGCGCCCTTCCGTTCTTCATCGCCGTAAGATGACTTCCCATCGGCACCATCATCGGATGACCATTATACTCCAAAGCAGTTACCCAATCCGGCGTCAACGCATATCCATCCGACTCGTATTCCTTTTCGTCTATCTCTACCAGATGGGGCGTCGTACACCATCCCTCATAACCGTCATACTTAACCCTGATCCGCTGCCATTCCCGGGTCTGCTCCAATATCTCACAACACTCGCCAAAGATCAGCTGACTTACCATTTCTGCCCGGTGGGAGGGCTCCGCGCGCAAAGGGCTTACGGGGACGCAACATATTGCTCTGATCATGTCGGAAAATTAAAGAATGCCGCGCCTACTGCAAAATTTTATGGAATATTTACCGTTTTGCATCTCAGTATTAATAAATAGTTATCTTAACCCGGGAAAGCGAATCTCCAGCACATAACATTTACCTGTGAAGAAAGATCCTTATCAGCATATAACCGACCAGGAATTACTCGAACGCTGGTATTCCGACCGCAACAACGAATGGCTGGGCATCCTCTTACAACGATACACCCTGCTCCTGTTGGGTGTATGCATGAAGTACATGAAGAACGAAGAAGAAGCCCGTGACTGCGTCCAGCAGATATTTGTCAAGGTCATCACCGAACTTCCCAAATACCGGGTCGAATATTTCAAGTCGTGGATCTATACTATCGCCCGCAACCACTGCCTGATGCGCCTGAGAGACCAGCACGGCCACGCCACCGAGCTGTCCGACTCGATGCTGGCAGCCTGGGACGAAGAGCCCGGCGTCAACACCCACCAAAAGAAAGAGCAGATGCTCGGCTGGATGGGGGAATGCCTCGAAGAATTAGGAAAAGAGCAAAAACTCTGTGTAACTTTGTTCTACCTCGATAAAAGATCCTATCAGGAAATAGCTTCCAGCACCGGCTTCACCCTGATGCAGGTCAAGAGTTACATACAGAACGGCAAAAGAAACCTGCGGCTGCTGCTGGAAAAAAAGGCTAAATCATGAACAAAGATCTGTTAAACATATTATCCAATAGCAACAAGGACATCGACAACCAGCAGTTGATGGACTACCTCAGCGGCAAGCTCTCCGACGAGCAGATGCACGAGATAGAACGCTCCATGGCCGACAGCGAATTTCTCAACGACGCCGTGGAAGGCCTCCAGCGCATCCGCAACAAGAAGGATATGCAGTCCTACGTCGACGACCTCAACGCCGCCATGCAAAAAAGCCTGGCGAAAAAGAAACAACGTCGCCTCAAACGCCGCCTCAAGGAAGAACCCTGGGGCCTACTGGCAGTCGTTCTCGTCATCCTGCTCTGTATCGTGGGCTATGTAGTGATTCGAAAGTTTTTGCTACATTAGCGCCATGCGCTTAATCAGACCGGCTGCCGTACTGGCACTAGCCCTAATCCTACAAACAGCTGTTGCCCAAAGAGTTAGTTATATCGTTTCTTTCCCCAACCTCGTCCACCATGAGGCAAAGATCGAGCTGGTAGTCAGCGACATTACCGCCAGGACGGCCGTCTTCCGGATGAGCCGCTCCTCCCCCGGTCGCTATGCAACCCACGAATTTGGCAAGAACGTCTATGACGTCAAGGCCTTCGACCAGAACGGCAAGCCCCTCAATATCGTCCGCACCGACGGCGACGTCTACGAAGTCTCCCGCCACAACGGCTACATCAGGGTCCAGTATACGCTGTATGGCAACTATGCCGACGGCACCTACGTCGGGCTCGACGCCACCGGCGGCGCACACATCAATATGCCCGGCGCCTTTATGTGGATGAAAGGCGTGGACAATACTCCCATTACCATCCACTTCAACGTGCCCGAAGACTGGCACTGGACGATAGCTACCCAACTGCAGCCTACCGGCGACCCGCTGACATTCCAGGCCCGCAACCTGCAATACTTTATGGACTGCCCTACCAAGATCGGGCCACTGCGCTACCGCAAATGGGAGGTAAAAAACCCCGACGGAAAAACCTATGCCTTTAGCATCGCCCTCGACGCCGGCGGCGACGATACCACATTCACCGTCTTCAGCGAAAAGGTCCGTCGCATTGTCCGCCAGGCCCAGGCCGTCTTTGGCGAAACACCCGCCTTTGACTACGGTACGTATACCTTTTTGGCCAGCATCAACCCCTACGTACATGGCGACGGGATGGAACATCGTAATTCCACCATGATCTCCAACGGAACCAGTTTCAATGGCAACGAACGTATCCTGAATACCTTCGCCCACGAGTTCTTCCACTGCTGGAATGTCAAACGGATCCGCCCCCGCACGCTCGAGCCGTTCAATTTCGAGAAAAGCGATATGAGCCACGAGCTGTGGTTCGCCGAAGGCTTCACCCAATACTACGGAGGTCTCCTCGTACTGCGTTCCGGCATTGGGAAAGACACCGACTTCGTCAAGCAGTCGCTGGCAGGGCTGATCAACCTCAAGATGAATACCCCCGGCGCGCGCCTTTACTCCCCTGTAGAAGCCAGCGAAGAGGCGGTATTCACCGACGCCGGCGTCGCCGTCGATAAAACCAATTTCAACAACATCTTCAGCAGCTATTACCCCTATGGTGCGGCGATCGCTCTCGCGCTCGAGCTCGAACTGCGCAGCCGCTATCACAAGACCCTGGATGACCTGATGCAGGCCGCCTGGAAAAAATTTGGCAAACCGGAGATACCCTACAACGTCGCAGGACTCCAGGACGTCCTGGGCAGCGTCACGGGAGACAAAAAATACGCAGAAACCTTCTTTGACAAGTACATCAACGGTCACGACCCCATCGACTACAACGCCCTCCTCGAGCCGGCGGGCTTCCTGCTGAAAAAGGCGGAAGAAGGAAAGGCGTATATCGGAAGTTTCCGCTTCTCCGAGAAAGAGGGCCTGATCATCGAGAGCAACACCACACGCGGCACTCCTATCTATGACGCCGGCCTCGATGTCGACGACCAGCTGCTCGCGATCGACAACCAGGATACCCGCACTTTCGCCGACCTGAAAGCAGTCCTCGCCAAACAAAAGCCTGGCGCTACCGTCCCCATCCGCTGGATCCACCATGGGGAAGAGAAGAAAGGCACGATCACCCTGGGCGAAATTCCCGATGTCGCCGTTGTGACCTTCGAGCAGGCAGGCCGGCCAGTGACGCCGGAGATCATCCAATTCAGAAAAAGCTGGCTGGGACCAAAATGATCCGACGCGCACGCCATACAGACTGGCCAGCGATCAGCCGTCTCCTCGGCCAGCTGGAATACCCGGGCACGGAAGCTTTCCTGCCGGACAAGCTCCGGCGCATGCTGGACGATCCGGCAGAGACAATTCTGATATGGGAGTCCGACACCAACCCGTCCGACATCCTTGGCTTTCTCTCCCTGCATTTCATCCCCCAGATCGCCCTCCCCGGCGACTTTGCCCGTATCAGCTATTTCGCCGTCGACACAACGGCCCGCAGCCAGGGCATCGGCCTGCAGATGGAAGAATACGCCACCCGGCTGGCCCGCGAAAAAGGCTGCCAGCTGATCGAGGTCCACTGCCATACCCGCCGCACCAGGGCTCACGGATTTTATGCCCGCCAGGGCTACAGAGAGTCGCCTAAATATCTGATTAAGAAGCTGAAATAACGGCACAGCAATTGCGGCCTTTCAGGTATTAAACAGATACTGTTATGACTACCTTGCAACAAATCAGAACCTGGAGTGCGACGCACCATCCCCGGTGGCTGGTCATCGTACGTATCGCACTTGGCCTCTTCCTCTTCTCCAAAGGGATTAATTTCATGCGGGACTCCCAGCTATTAGAAAGGCTGATTTATGGTGGACAAAGCCTCAGCGAGAATAACACGCACTGGCTGCCCATCTTTATCACCTGGATCAACCTGCTGGGTGGCTTCATGATCATGATCGGGCTGATGACAAGATTCATGGCGCTAATCCAGATACCCATTCTCGTTGGTGCGATCATCTTTATCAACGGGCAAAAAGGAGGATTTGCCCCGGAATCCGAACTCGGACTGGCAATTTTGACCCTCCTGCTGGTGATTTTCTTTCTCATCGAGGGCAGCGGCCCCCTCTCCCTGGACGCTTACTTCCAGAGTAACCGCGGCCGCAGATCACAAGGTCAAAACTTACCCTAATAAAAAAATCCCGCTGCCTGCATCGACAGCGGGATTGAATTTCTTACATCCTCCGCTCCTCCTCGATCATTCCCTTCACTACGCTCGGGAACCTTCCAGTCGGTTCCTACTGATATTGTATATAGATCGGGCTCGGCTTCTGCGAAAGCACTTCCTTAGGAGTAAGCAGGCGGCTCTTGGGCTTGCGGATATCGTTCTTGTAGAACAGCTTAAAGCCGGTGAACTGCACGGGCTCGTTTGAGACATACGCCTTATAGCTATCGTATTTCAGCGTCGGCTCGCCCCAGCCATCCATATCCATAACGATCTGCACCTCAGGACGCGTCTTGATGCTCTTGTAATTGGTGATCATCGGCCTGGTAAATCGGTGTACGACCAGTATCTTCGGCGGCAGACCATTCGTCTTCACCAGGTTAGCCAGGTAGGTGGAAACAAAGTTTACGTCAGACGCATCCATGGTTCCGATGACCGTTCCCGGCCGCTTACCCGTCTTCATCGAGAACTCAGGGTCGATACCCAGATGAACATTCGGCATCTTCAGGTATTTCTCCAGGAGAGGTATCTCTGCTTCTACATTGCTGAAACCCACCTGTACGTCGAGAAAGACCAGCGCATTGATGCGGGACGCAATATGCAGGATGGAATCGATCTGCTTAAAGGGCATCCGCAACCGGTACTTCCCGTCTTTACCCGGCGCACCCTGTGCCGTCACGGCGATATAATGCAGCGCAGGGATCACCGGAGTGGCGGTATCCGCCTCCTGCCACTTCTTCAGCTCGACCTTTAATCTCCGCAGCATCTCGTCAGGTGGAAACTCCCCCAACACCCCCATATTCTTGGAATAAAGATTACCATAATAGGCAACGATCCGGTTGAAAGGAAGAACGGCCCCCCCGTTCGGAAGGGACGCCTTGGCCGGCCACCTGCCCGACGAATCGCCATTGGCCAGAAAAACCAGCTTCCTGCGGTAGGCGGCGGTGTCCAGCGGACCGCTGCTGACAGCCGGCGTAATGACAGAATCTTTTGGCGCCCCAGCCGGCTTGGCTGTCGCGGAGGAGTTGGAGCTGTCTCCTTTTTTAGATTCTTGCGATCGGCCGTTGTTGCAGGCGCTGACAACGACCAGGCCACAGACGCCCGCTACGCAGGCAGCCCTGAAAGCCTTGTAAGAACTACGAATACCAGATTTGAGTGGGGAACTGTCTTTCTGCACCATGTTGGATTTTACCGTGATTTTTTTAGTTGGTAAAAGTACACGGAAAACGAACCCATGCACTTTTTATTTTATAACAAAAACATAAAAATGTAAATATCGCGCAGTCCTTTACTACATGCAAACCCCCAAAAAATAATCCCACCCCTTCATCCCCAAACCCACTTTAGTTCCTCTCTCTTTTCCCAAATCCCTTCAAATATTCTTCAACCTCTTTTAAAAAAATATTAGTCTACAAATTTTGTAGACTAATAAAATCGGTCTATTTTGCACCAGATTCAACGCTAACCGATGATAATACTCCTTCTGATCAAACTGATCCATACACTAAGAACGCGTCAACACGAGTTACGTGGCCGAGAGGACAGGCGGAGGTCCGCAAGACCTTTTACGAGGGTTCGACTCCTTCCGTAACTGCACATAATATTACATATATATTTGATTATTAATTTATTATGTGATTTCATAATTTATTGGTTGTCCACTTGGTTGTCTTTTGATGATCGGGAAAGCGGACCGAAAAGAGATGATTGTTTTTTATGGCAACAATGGTTAGACCTTAGCCGGGTGGTGTTTCTACACTACCCTTTTTTGTGCCAATAAAAAAAACCCGCGAGGGGTTTTTCATCAGAGTTTAAAGGCGCCTCTCTTTTGCATCTTTTTGAGATGAGCCCACGTATTCTTAATTCTTTGATCGTCAAAGGAAGCCGGTATCAGTTTTGCAAATGCTGTCCGCTCCTCGCCTTCGTCCATCATCTCAAATATTAACCTATGAATCTCGCAAAGAGATTGGCGCTTAGTCTTAGCCGGTTGCTCTGCCTTAATAAAGTTACGCGCAGGGGGGACCTGGCTATTTCGACGGTCGGCGCTCGATAAAAAGGCCATAGAGTTATATTTTTCCAGAGTTTTGAGTGATGGACTTGCCCTTGACAGGAGACACATAATTCTTTAGGAGAGACAATTCGGTTTTCGGCTGCAACTCCTCATTACCCTGAAAAATTTGGAACGAGTTCCCGGATATATGTAGCTGCAGCCCTGGCTTGCCTTTCATTGCCCATTTTTGCGGATCTTCCTTGCCTGTGCCTAACATACTCCAACCGGCCGAGCGCATTAGGGCAACAGCCTGCTTAGCTTTGTCGGCCGCCATCACCTTGCCAAAATGTTCAGCACGGGATAAGCGGTTGTTTCGATCTTTGTTGGCACTCTTCAATATCTCGCGAAATGTCTGCTCCTTAGCCGGGGTAGCCTCCCTGAGCGTCTTAGCCATCTCCTCGAACTGTTGCGCCAGCTTAAGCCGTGCCCCCGAGTCTTTGATAATTTCCGCCTGCTTTTTAATTGCCTCTGTAATAGACATAGTATCTTTTTTTTGAATGTTTAATTATGCTCCAGGTGTCTGTAAAGTTGCGATGACCGCCGAGTCTACGAACGGGGCGAGCTGAGGCTCTTTGCCGCTGAAGTTCAGGGCGTACCCGTTTCGATCACCCCAGGCCGTGCCAGTTGCCGCCGAGCCTGTTTCCAGGCGGAGGCCAAACTGCCGGCCGAGTAATCGGTAGGTGTCGTTATTGTCATGCATGACCATGACCAGGTAGTTCACGGCGAGCAATAGGATCTCATTGCGAACGGCTACATTCTGCTTATTCAGCACAATGGTGCCTTTCTGATCGTAATAGATCGTGCCGTTCTGCCGGTTGCCGACGATATCCTCCTGGAAGTTGGCGGTTTCCTGGACCAATTGGTACTTGCGGAAAACGGTTCCTGTCGCTTTGGTAATCCCCGTCAGGGTACCGCTGCTCTCGGTGACCGAAACGATATTACCCAGCTCAATCAGCCAAATTTCTTTGGTGCCGCCGGTGCCTACCGAACAGCCGAATGAATAATCTTGTGTAAGGGCGCAGCCTGCCATATTGTGTATTTTATTTGTTTAAAGATTTCGGCCTACTGGTCGGCCAACGTTTATTGATTTCTGTTCAAAACAATTTGATTATCAATGCCGGGTTCAATTCCAGCCACTACTAATTTTGTATTTCCTTCGCACGCTCAAGCCATCGCCTCAGCTCTTCAGGATTTGCCTGTTTCAAAAGTGCAACCAAGCCACGATAAATATCATTAATCTGGTCATTAGAAACCTTAGTAAGATCCATTCCATCGATCATTACCTTCCTAACCTCTTCTGGCCAGCCCAAAACTGTCGCCATTTCCATTATCATTTCTGCGCATTTTTTGCGCTTACCCCTTAAGTTGAATTTGTTTTCCATATCTATTTAATTTAAAATTATCCGCCCAACCTAGCCGCCCTCGACAACCTCGCGTTTCTATCTTGAGCGTTCTGGATATCCGCGTCCACAACGTAGGCTCTGTTCGATGTAGCATTCCCGGAAGTAGGATTATTTTGTGCATTGAAGGTTGTGCTTACCTGGGTAGGAGCAACGGGTGCGGCCGGGGTTGATATGCTAGTCGGGGCAGTTGCGCCGCCGCTTCCTTGCCCAGGGACATCAACTGCAATAATTTTTTTCACATTAGCGATTCCCGAGGCTATTGCAGAAGCAGCAGCGACAGCAGCGAGAGCGGGTCCGATCACCGGGATTCCTACAAGTGATTCAAATGCTTTTTGCCCACTCACAAACGTGCTTATCGTGGTTTGAACTACCGCAAGAGCTTTCCCGGCTGCTGTTTGCTTACCGGCTATGTCCGATAGCTGACCAAAAGCATCCCCTATTTTTTGTTCAATATCAAGAGTTGCATCGTGCTCAGCCTTTTTGATATTTATACGGGCATCTGTCAGCTCCTTTACTTTGTCATTGTATTCCTTTTCAGTAATGATCTTGTCCTCGAATTGCTGTTTAAATAATGCCTGTTCGACATCGATTGCCTTAATCCTCGCGGCAAATGTGGCTTTTGCGTTATCCTGAATGGCTTTCGCGGCCTGTATTTGAAGGTCGGTTCTTTTCTTCTCCTGTTCCAATCTAACCTTAGCCTCCAACTTATCCTGATCGGTCTTCAGCTGTTCATCCAGCGCGTTCTTGATCGCCTGAAACTTGATAGCGTCATCTTTATAGGTCTTGGCGGCATCTGCTACCCGTTGCTCATGCTCGGCTTGCAATTTGATCCGCTCTAATGCGTTAGCATCAGTTTCCGCCCCTTCTCTGATCTTGGCCCGGATGCCGGCCAGGTCTTTCTGGAAAGCCGCTTCTTTGTCGGCGATCTCCTTCTTATGCTTATCGGCCAGCGTCGCCCGCGCGACCCGCGCTTGTTCATCGAGGGCCTGATCGATGGCATCATGCTGCGCCCTGGTTATCTTCTTGTCCTGAAAGGCCAGCTCATTGGTACGTTTGTCATCGGCGATCTTGTTCTCCAACTGCTTTTTTTCCTTCTCATAAGTATCTGTGATGGCGGCCAGCTCAGTGTCCTGCTGTATCTTCAACAGCTTGTTGGTAAACTCAATGATCTCTTCCCGGCGCTTTTTGGCCTCCTCCTTGGCTTTTTCGGCGGCCGCCTTCTGTTCCGCAAGCTCCTGCTTATTGGCGGCGGTGATCTGTTTGCCGATGCGGCGGAGCTCGTTGGCGTTATCCGTTTCGACATTAATCTGATCGATCTTTAATTTGGTGATCTCATCCTGGTTCTTTTTGGCTCCATCCTTTTCAAGAGTGAGCTGCGCAATCTTATTTTCAGTAACTTTTTTAGCCAAGGCGATATCATCCGCCGCGTTCTGCTCGGCCTCTTTTTTCAGCTCCAGGAGCGCGGCTTTCCTTTTGGCAACAGGAATGGATTCGTCTGTAGCCTGCTCGCGTAATATGGCTAGTTCTTTTGCCCGTTTAGCCTGGTCCAGATCATTGGCCAGCTGCTCCCGGTGAAGCTCCTGGGCTTCTTTGGTTAACTGAGCCATTTTATTGAAGGCATCTGCTGCCGCGCCCGCAACCTCTTTTATATCCATGATCGCGCCGCTGAAATCGAATGCCATCAGCTTTACAATGGCTCCGGCGATCTTGGTGATATTGTCAATCAACGCCTGGCCAGCCGCTTTGATGCCAGCAAATATCTGCTCCATCTTCTCGCCGCCTTCGAAGGAGTTCGTGAAGGCCTTATATAATAGAGCAAGCGCAGCGATGATGGCTGTAATAATTAGGACCACCGGATTCGCCAACAAGGCTTTGAAGGAAAGATTTAGCTTACCCACTCCTTCCACCGATTCCCCCAGCGGGCCAGGCAGGGCCGACATTTGTTCCTTCAGTTTGCCGAAGCTGCCGCCGGCGCCTTCAATCTCCTTACTCGCCACGGAAGATATGCCCCCAACGTCCTTAAGATTACCTTTGACGTCATTGATACTCTTGTTCAGTTGTTGGACATTGGTATTCGAATTGCCAGTGTCTACTTGTATCGACGCGGCTATAATTTTGTTGGAGTCGCTCATATTCGTAAGTGTTAAAAGGTGCCCTTTGTTTCTCTTAAAGCCACCTGCTGAGACAACTTTCTTTTAAATACTCGCTTTTTAAACGTGATTTTGCAGTTCCGAAGGGAGTGGAACCCAGCTATGACAGGTCCAGCGTCACAAACCGGGCGCCGCGTCGTTTCGCCTCATGCTCCTTTTCCTTTATCGTGATCGGCGTTCCGTCGGGTCTTGTCCAGACGGCGTCCAGGTCAAGAACAACCTTAAATCCCGTTTTCAAGCTTTCGGGTTTTAGCTTGCCGGCGGCGGCCAGCTGAAGAACCCGGATCATTTCTGCGCGCGTTGGCTTGGTATTCATTATTGAGAATTTTTATCTTTATTGGATTGGCTCATTGACGCAACGAGGCGTTCGTATATTTCCGTTACCTGGTCGTCACTAAGATTTTCGAATTCCATGCCCATATACTGCTTATCTCGCCAAAGTTCAGGCTGTCGATTATAAAGCCATTTCAGGGCCGCCGTAACATCAGGCGGGTAGCGTTCCGTATATGGAACTATCAAGGGTTTCCCGTAGTTGTTGAATATTTTTACCGCCTTGTGGCTATACCCTATAGCTCGCTTATACAGGGATTCGGCGACCTTGGCATCCGCGATGGCTTTTTTGGTGTCGGATAATTCAGGATACTTTTTCTTCCATGCGTAAAAAGTATCCCTCGAGACCCCCAAGATATCTGCTATTTGGGCATCCGTGGCGCCAAGCAGATATAGTTTCTGGACCTGCTTGCCGTATTTTTTTTCGTATTTAGTTGGTCGTCCTGCCATTGTGATCTGTTTGATGTTCTGGTATTTTACTCGATGCCTTTGCCTTCTCTCGAAAGATGAACTCCCAAAGCTTCCTTTCGTTTTCCAATTGCCGCTTTGTGATCTTGGTCGGTTTTCTCTCTTTTTCCATCTGTATGTATTTTATTCAACGGTCTCAAAAAAATAGAGATAATCGTCTCTGTCTATACCCAACGCATCGGCTATACGCCTAATGAGCTCATCGCGCTGTCGATCGATCTCGGCCTGACGACCCTTCCTTTCTTTTACCCTAGCTGTCAGATTCGCTATCTTGGATAGCATGTCATCGGCTGGCAGCCCCTTGGCTTTATCAACCTCATCGGCTATGCTGTTTATCCATTTGCTCATGTCGTTCATGCTGTTCATTTTTGTTCACATTGTTCACGGATGTGCATCCATCATTACCGGATATCCCATATCGGTCAGCGCCCAGCCGCTTTTATCGTCCCGGACTAAGAGGAAATCGGCCAGATCCAGCCCTCCCGCCCTCTGTTCGTCGGTTGCTATAGACTCCAGAAGATTGGATACAGCTATCTTGCAGGATACGGACCTCTTTACCTCCTGTGCTTTCTGGGTCCATTTATCGAATTCGTTGAGATCGGGGAAGAGAATGATATCCCGGCCGGCTAATGCCTTGCACACGGTGGGGTCGGTCCACCGGGCGCCGTTCTTTCCGCCAGTAGCGAGCCAGACCATATTCGGAAAAAAGACGCTGGCAACGATGGCGGTTTTTTCGCTTTCCACAATTGCAACACGGGCGATTGGATATTCGGTTAAGAGGTGCTCACCGAAGAGGCATTGAACCGTGTTTGCGTTATAATCGTTTAGAAGGCCCTTCCCGGCGAAATATATTTTATCGCCGTTATCTATGTCCGGGCAATACTTAGCGCCCCTGGCGTCCCATTTCATGGCTTCTTGCCCATTTTTTACCCGTTTTCCGGTTGCAGGGCTGTAGAGCATGACTTTTGCCTGCCGGACAAGTCCATGGGCATCTATCTGCCAAAAGATGGTGGCGCCCAGCCAGTGCTTTGATGTACCAATGAAATACCGGGCGACAAGATCATTTGTCAAGGAATTACCGAATAGCGATCTCAGAAATGAAATAAAGCTATTCCTTTCATAGTGCGCCACGGTCTGGGCTACCAGGTCCAGCGGAAGGTATTGTACCTGCCTAGCCGGAGCCGTCGTTGGCTTAACCGGCAGACAACGCCTTACCGGTCGCGCAATCGGCTCGGTGGATTCGAAGTATTGCTTTGGGGTGAAATGATAGCCGCAGCTGGATTCCCGGTTACACCGACCGACGTGATCCGGGAGCAGCTCCCCAGTCTGGGTATCCAGGTACCGGCTAAACTCCCTGGGCTTTCCGCAGTTGGGGCATCGTAATCGAGATGAAGGTCCCCTATATGGTTGAAGGATATATCGGCTGTTCATGGTGTTCGTTTTTGTTCATCCTGTTCATGATCGTTCACGGGTTCATGCTGTTCAGTTGTTCTATTCTCAATAAGTGAACGCTTGATATATTTATTCACGGCCCCCAAAGAGATGTCGCATTCGCGCGCGATATCTCTTTGTGTATACTTCTTATTATATAGTAACATTACTTTATTTACTATCGCTTCTTTATCTTCTTTGGTCTGCTGCTTCAGGTGTTCATGTTCATACGTGGTGTGAACACCGTGAACCCCTTGAACAGGCTTAAACGATAGAAAATTAGAGGGCTTTGAAATTTCGAAAACAGCAACGTTATCTACAGTATACCTCATTTGAGCATTCCTGCACTTAATCTGTTTCAGGTATCTTAGCGATTGATCCTTAGCCGACAAACCCAGCGCGAAAGAGCTATCGCAAAAGTTCATCAACATTTTGCTACCCCCCAGGTGGTTCATGGTAATTGGCTGGGTAAGATCGCGCTTGGGCGTATGGGCAAGAGCGAGTATCGAAAGTCCGTATTTGTTCTTTAACTCCTTCAGGTGTTTCATCAATGGCAGAGCCTCCTTCGCCTTTTCGGTCTCATTCTTCAGGTAGGTAAGATTATCGATGATCAGAACTTTTGCTCCTGATGATTCTACGGCTTGTTCTATGGAAGAGCTTATGTACTCTTCTAGATTTTCAAATCCCGCTGCCTTGTAGTCAACTTGGTCAGGGTCTATTTCAGCCCGAAGCAGGTTATCGTTAAATCGATAGTGATTAGTAAAATCCTGGCTATATCGTTCTTCAAACTGCTTATCTGACAGTTCAAAGTCGAAATAAATAACTGGCTCTCGTTCAGAAACCTCCCTCGCTATTTCCACGGCAAGAATGGATTTACCGACATTAGTATCAGCAAAGAGGATACACACCTCACCTTCAAACCACACGCACATATACAGCGGCTTAGGCTGCGGCTTCCCACTGGCGTCTCTCAACCATTGATTTGCTGATTTTACGCTGAATACATTCTTTCTGTCAGGGCCCGATACCACAACGGCTTCAGTAATTCCCGCTTTGATTGCTGCAAGAGATGATAATTTTTCTGCTGCTGACATCCCGAGATTTTTGGTGTGGTGAATTATCCTTTCTTTTTACCTGCTTTGCCGGTGCTAGCCGCCTTCCTTTCATCGAACATCCTATAGATGTCTCCCACAAACTTTACCGGCTGGTCCAGGTCATCCCAGTTGAGTTGATAGGCTGGATCGAATTCTGTGAGCATCACCCGAAGCAGGCCGTCAATATCGAATCCCCTTACAGCCCCGGAAGTGCTTACAACATCATTAGCCAGTTTGTGGTACGCCTCCAGTTTAGAAATGGATTCTTCCTGCATCCCGTACCTTGTCGCGGCAGGCTGCCAGTTCGGGTTATCAAGCAGCCATTGGTCGTAATACTTATAAAGGTTGTTCATCAGGTCCGCCAGATGCTCAAAAACATTATGTGAGAATAACGGGTAATCCGGATGGAATTCTTCCCTCATCACCCTTTCAGCAGCCTGGCTTTGTAAGCCGCGAATTCCGCCGTTTGCAATTTCTTTCAGGAAGTGACGGTTAGTGTCTAAAAAAAGCTTGTTTTGCGCTTTCATATTTGGTGTTTGTATTTTTTTAGCCGTGTTCCGGCTTCGATGATATCCGATAGCCGGTAGTAAAGGCGGCCGCCGATCTTCTGTACCTGGATCAATCCATCGGCCGTCCATCTGCTGAGCGTCAGCTTTGACACTGAGGGGGAGAAGAGTTTGCAGGCCTCGGCCGGCGATAAAAGCCGCTCCTCTTGCTGCTGTTCTTTGGCCTTTAGCTCCTCTTTGACGATCTCCCGAAGATGGGCCAGTAGATCCGTCAGCGGGACCGGCGACAGAATAATATCGGTCATATAGCAGGTTTAGAAGGTTCGGTAATTGACGGGTGCTTGCTTTTGATGACCCTTTCAATCTCATCCAGGGAATACCGCGGACGTCCATTGAAATGCGCCGTCGGTGATATAATGCCTTTCTTCTCCCATTTAATGACGGTCCGGGGTCTGATGCAAAAAATTCCAGCTACCTCCTTTCGAGTATATAGAGCGTTTGCCATAAAAGGCGGATGGTGTTTTAGGGCCATCTCTCGTAAGTGTCAATGCCCCCTTTTTGTTTCCTTTTGTGCCCCAGTTTTTTTAAAATATTTTTTATGACAGGGTTCCAGTTTAAGTAGCACTTGATAACACGTAAGACCAGAGCGGCTTTCGTCCTTTTAGCCGCTACCGGTTGCCCACCAGGCTGGCCAGCAATAAAAAAGCCGCCCTGGGGATGGGCGGCCGAAATTGTCAGGGATGCGGTAGAGGATCACATCTTCGCTAATATCTTCTTTTTTGCCGAGTCGTATTCGTTTTGATTGATGGCGCCGGCGTCGAGCAAACCTTTCAGCTTTTTCAGTTCATCGGCGGGCGTCGTCGCGGGAACAACCTGCGCCGCCTTCGGCCTGAATTCTTCCGGGACCACGAGCTCTCCGCTGGCAATAGCATTCTCAATATCGCATTCGTAGTTGACCAGGTTACCGCCGCCGAGGATAAGATAATAGGTATATCCACGCTTTTTGGTGCCTTCCTTCCGAAATTTCTTTATATGGAAAAGGTGGCCATTCCATTTTCTGCCTACGGGCGCCGGTCTATAGTTGGCGTCAAATGATGCCATAACGGACGCGCTCGATTCGGTGATGTATTTGAATTCTCCATTCGGCAAGGTCCCGACGCCGAGCTTAATATCGGTGCCAGCAACGGCTTTAAAGCCAGTCGTGGTGAATAGCGTGTCATCAATAACTCTCGGCAGTTCTGTCTGAGCGGCGGCGATAAAGGGGAGGGCCAGGGCTAGAAATAGAAGTTTTTTCATATTGCAAAATTTGCGGAATGTACAAAAGACGTCTCAGGACTACAACGGTATTTTCACCCATTTTACCTATCGGTAGGAAATAAAAAGCCGCCCTTTTAGGACGGCTTCACGGGGGAAATTTCAAACCGTTAGTTCATGATCAAGCCGCCATTGACGGAAGAGAGAGCAATTTGAAAGGCCGTTGTTTCTTTCTTCGGCTGTGCAATGACAGGCTTATTACCTGGCAGGAATGCGCACCCTGGAAAATATATAGGCATATCCTGATCATTCTTGGCATGAAATCGCGCAATAGAAGGACAAAATTCTGAGAGAGGGCATTTTTGCCTATGAATGCATTTGTCGCAATAACGTGTCATGGGTATGTAATTGATTGAACGAATTAATTTCCGGAAAATGTTTCAGCCTCCGGTTTGAGATCTTCGACAAGCGCAATGCCTTGCGCGAAGGTTGCGAATAGCTCATCGGAGTTCATGCCTTCATACTCGGATTCAAAAAGTGGATCTCGCCCACAGCTTATATTTGAAAATCTTTGCAAGTATCTCATCGCCGAGCATTCTTCGAATAACTGGCATCCGGGACAAAATTCTGCTGTGATTTTCATAGAGATTACGTCCTCAAATTGCTTTATGCGATCGAAGTGTGATTTGATCTTTTGCTGAACGATTTCGAAATCTTCATTGATTTTTTGGCGAACAGCAGGATTGGCAAGGGATTTAACTCCCGGAATTTTTTTCTTACTTTTGTGTGGCATAAAATTTATTGGTTTTGTGTTAATAATGCCCGCCGTCTCACCGGCGGGTTTTCCATTCTATAAGTTCATTAATGGTACAGGGACCGACCTCTCCAGGTAATGCGGGCTTGTCGGCAAACTCCATCAAAAAATCATCACTGTATTCTCCCTGCTCAACGTCTTTCAGTAGACATAGGTGATATTTGTCGTATTCAGGGAGGCCCGAATGGACGCCTCCGAAAGGGCACCAGCGGAGATGAGGACAGTCTGGACGGAAAGAACATGCCATATGCGGTCTGTTTAATGTACTCTAAAGTTACCATAGTTACCGTTATTTAACAAATATATATGATAATAAAGTTATCCACATTTAAGAAGGTATAAGAAATACCATTATTTAAGAGTATATTTGGGCCATGGCACCCAAGAAAATAGATTCAGCAAAAAAGGGAGAAACTGTAACGATGGTCGGCGTAAAGGCCGTCCCGGCGATCACTCTTGAGAAACTACAAACAATCGCCAACCTGGAAGGGCTCTCGTTCAATGAAATTTACAATCTCGCGTTTGCTAACCTGGTGAAAGCATACGAGGCAAAGAATGGAACCGTAAAATTAAGGCCCCGCGGGAAGGGGCTAGAGGGTTTATAATCAGCCAATGCAAGACTGCAAGCTACATCAAGAGCACGGCGACTCCTATCATTTCAGCAGTTTTAGGGAAGCGTTTGTAGAGCGCGGCCGTATCTAGGCATCAGTATGGTGTTTTTCTTCATTTAACAATGGGTGAAAAAACCCTTTTTCGATCGCCCTTTATCCAATATATTGAGGCCCATACCACCTAACCCGGTTATATGCTTCGATTAATCTACGGCTTGCCGACTTGGCTAAGGAGCCTGTTCAAAGCCATCATTTGGGCCGCCTGGAATGTAGTCGCAGGGCTGCTCCCGTTTCTGATTATTATATTCGTTGCTAGTGTCTTACTGACAAAAGTCGGCGATAACCTTTCTGCCGATGAAATCAAACATTTATCCAACGATTGTGTAGTATTATTTTTCTGTTCCGCTATGATGGCGGAAGTAACGATTGAAGCGTTTCTCTGTAAGGTTAAGTTCAGTAAATATTCCTACCTTGGATTTTCCTGTTCGTCATTCATGATCATGGCACTCGTAGGCATAATCTATTCTGTATTGATCTTTGGCAGGTTCAATATTAAGGTATTTAACACCTTAAATTATATGAAAATTTTTCAAAATATTATAGTGGGATTTTCGTTAATATATTGTATATTTATTAAGGCACTCCTCTTCTATGAAGAGGATATAAACTACCAAATATGTCAAGCACTTTAACCTTTGTAGGACTGGTTATAAGTGTGGCGGCCCCAGTAATTTTAGCAGCTACCGCATTGATAACGATTGCCGATCTGCGAAAGAATCACTCCAGAGACAGAGAAAAAATTGAGCGCCTCAAGAGGCAAAAGGCTAAGTCGGATGAGTTGTGGGAGGAACATACGCATCAGGGGGTATATTAAACCTTCTGTTAGCTAGCCACCTTCAGCATCTTCGAAGCCCATGCCTTTTTAATATGCTCACCCAGACGCCGGGCAGTGTCGAGCTTAGTAACCCGAATATACCGCAGAAAGGCCTTCTCTGTCTTATGGCCGGTGATCTTCATTAAATCGATGGTCGGAAAGCCGCTGAGGTAATAGTTGGTAGCGAAGCTTCGGCGGGCTGTATGCGAAGATATACACTGCCATAGCTCAAGGCTCGGATCTGTGGATAGCCGGCCTTTTTCGGTAAGGCCGGCCAACTGGCAGACGCCAACCCTACCCTTCCCGCCTTTGTTAGGGTTGCCTTTCAGATACTCATTGAATTTCTGGTTCGATATCGTCCTGGGGAGGCGATTGGGGTTATCCTTATACTTTTCGAATATCTCCAGGACTATTGGGTTACAGGGAATAATTACGAGCTCCTTCGTCTTCTGGGTGGAGAGTTTAATAAATAGCTCCCCTTCGATTTCTACGATGTTCTCGGGGCGTATATTCGAGTAGTCCGAAAACCGCAGGCCGACAAAGCAGCCAAAAACAAAAAGATCCCGGACCTGCTCCAGCCGTTTGTCATCGGAAAAGTCGTAGCGATATAAGGCGATGATCTCCTTTTCCGTCAAATAGACTGCGTCGGTATCTTCACCGGCGTAGACAAATTCATCGTCTTGCCATGCGATATTCGTGGTGTATTTGAGCTTGATCGCCCGGCGCAGCACAGTCTTTAAGACGTTGATATCTTTCGCGATGGTATTTGCGCTGAGCTTCAGGTTTTTTTTCAGGAAGTCAATGTATTTGTAAAAAAAATCCAGGTTGATATTATCGAAATTAACCCCGTACCTGGTCTTTTCGTCGAATTTCTTTAAGTGGCCCTTTGTGGCTGTGTAATTCTGCAGGGTGTGGGGGCTCTTATCCTTCCCCTTATTTTTTATCTCCCCGGATATGAACCGGTCGAAAAGTTCGTAAACTTTCGGGTCCGCCGGTCTGTCCCGGTCGGCGTTCTGGTTCATGAAGGCGTCGAGCCGGGCTTTTAAGGTTTGCACGGCGGGGATGCCGCGGGCGAGCTCTTCATTGTAGGCCCGTAGACATTCCCGCTCAAGGTTGTCGAGAAGATCGTTCAGCGAGTGCTGGCCGTCCTTGGTGGTTTCGCGATTGTTTTTAACGCGCTGTTTGGCCTTTGACCAGTTCGCCGGGGAGATTGTCTGACCAAACGAGTAGACCAGGCGGTTGCCGCTGTATTTCATCTGTAGATAGATCAGAGACCGGGGCGGCTTGCCTTCGGCTTTCTTCAAGTAGAAATTGACTGAGGGCATGGGGCAATAATTACGTTACCGTAAAGATAGGCAGTTGACTCTTTAGTTGTCCCTTTTTTGATAACTATTTTTGTTTCCTAAATTTCAAACGTTATCAAACCTCAGTAATGACGGGCTTTTCGAGAGACTGCAAGTGCGAAAATATTAAACTGGATATCAAAGGTTCGACTCCTTCCGTAACTGCCAGTGGGCTCCCCGGTCCACGAGAGCCGCAAAAAATTGTTTTTATGGCAACAATGGTTAGACCTTAGCCGGGTGGTGTTTCTACACTACCCTTTTTTACTGCCTCCCTCAAAACAAAAAATCCTATTGGGCTCCCCCCGTACCCTTGCCCTTAAAAACGACAAACCCCGCCATTAGCTATGCGGGGCCTGTCCAAATTATATACGATCGGCTATCTCCAACGCTTAAACGCATTGATCAACCCATTCGTGGACGAATCATGCGACCTGATCTCATCATTATTCTGCAGCTCCGGCAATATCTTACCCGCCAGCTGCTTGCCCAGCTCGACACCCCACTGATCGAACGTAAAGATATCCCAGATCACCCCCTGGACAAAGATCTTGTGTTCGTACAGCGCGATCAGCTCGCCCAGCGTAAAAGGCGTGATCTCTTTGACCAGGAAAGAATTAGTCGGCCTGTTGCCGCTGAACAGCTTGTACGGGATCAGCGTCGTCGGAACATTCTCAGCCTCCAGTTCTTCCCTGGTCTTCCCATTCATCAGCGCCTGGGTCTGGGCAAAGAAATTGGACAACAGCTTGACATGGTGGTCGCCGATGGGATTGTGGCTGATAGCAGGAGCGATAAAATCGCAGGGGATCAGTACGGTTCCCTGGTGGATCAGCTGGTAAAAAGCATGCTGCCCGTTAGTCCCCGGCTCACCCCAGACCACCGGCCCCGTGGACCAGCTGACCTGGTTACCGCTGCGGTCCACGCTCTTCCCATTGCTCTCCATATTTCCCTGCTGGAAATATGCGGCGAAACGGTGCATGTACTGGTCATATGGCAGGATAGCCTCCGTCTGCGTACCGAAGAAATTGGTATACCATAGTCCGATTAGCGCCATCGTGACCGGAATATTCTTTTCAAAAGCAGTAGTCCGGAAATGGACATCCGTCTGATGGGCGCCCTTCAGCAACAGTTCAAAATTGTCGTATCCGATCGTCAGCGCGATCGACAGACCGATAGCGCTCCACAGGGAATAACGGCCGCCGACCCAATCCCAGAACTCGAACATATTCGCCTTGTCGATACCGAACTTGACCACCTCTTTCTCATTGGTGGACAACGCCACGAAGTGCTTGGCGACCTGGGCCTCGTCCTTGGCCGATTCGAGGAACCAGCTGCGCGCCGTATGAGCGTTGGTCATCGTCTCCTGCGTGGTAAACGTCTTGGAGGCGACCAGGAAAAGCGTTTCTTCCGGCGTCACCTTCTTCAGGGTCTCCGCGATATGCGTACCGTCGACATTGCTCACAAAGTACGCCTGTATGCCCGCTACCCAGTAAGGCCGCAGCGCTTCCGTCACCATCACTGGCCCCAGATCGCTACCGCCAATGCCTATATTGACAATATATTTTATCTTTTTTCCCGTATACCCCTTCCATTCCCCGCTGTGGACGCGGTTGGCGAACGCCTTCATCTGTGCCAGCACCCGGAGCACGTCCGGCATTACGTCTTTCCCGTCGCTATATACCGGGCTACCCGACAGATTCCTCAGCGCCGTGTGCAGCACGCTGCGGTTTTCCGTCTGGTTGATCTTCTCGCCGGTGAACATGGCTTCGATAGCCTCCTTTACCTTGCTCTCCTCCGCCAGCTGACGCAGCAATCCCAACGTTTTGTCGGATACCAGGTTCTTGGAATAGTCGAAGAGGATATCGTCCAGCTGGAGCGAATACCGGGAGAACCGCTGCGCATCGGCGCCGAACAGGGCGCGCATATGAGTTCCCTTTATCTCGGTATTATAATGGTCTTGCAGTTGTTGCCAGGCTTTTGTTTCTTTGGGAGCTACTTTCGGGAACATAAAAGGAATGATTTTGGTTATTGAATTGCGGCAAAAAATTAAACAAAAAAAATAATTTTTTGCCACAACACCGTTAATAATTGTCCACTCGGCTGAGCCTCGTGTACGGACTGGACTCCATCCAGTCAAAGTTAACTAAAGGCCTTTTAGAATTGTTCAATGGACGGGTCACTTGGACCATTTCTCGATGATATCGACAACCTTATCCGCCATTTCTGACGAGATATCCAGGTGGGTTACGAACCGGATCTGATTGGCCGAGATCGGAATGGCCAGAACACCCTGCTCTTTCAGGTACAGAACCATCTCCTTCGTACACATATCGGCTTCTGTTTCGAAAATGATAATATTGGTCTCTACCGGCATAACGCTATGCACAAAATCCTTTTTCTGCAGCGCCTCCGCGATCCTGCGGGCATGCAGGTGGTCCTCAGCCAGCCTGCCCATATTGTTCTCCAGCGCATAGATACCAGCCGCAGCCATAAACCCCGCCTGCCGCATCCCACCCCCAAACACCTTTCTCACCCTCCGGGCCTTCCGGATGAACGCGGCAGGACCGATAAGAATGCTGCCGATCGGACATCCCATCCCTTTGTTCAGGCAGACGGAAATGCTGTCAAAAACCCCTCCATACTCAGCTGCGCTGCGCCCCGTAGCCACCAGTGCATTGAAAAGCCGCGCCCCGTCGAGGTGAAGCTTCAGCTGATTGTCGATACAAACCTGCCGGATCTTCTTTATCTCCTCGAGATCATAACAGCTGCCCCCACCCCTGTTACAAGTGTTTTCCAGCGCAACCAGGGAAGTACGGGCCCGGTGCACATCGTCCGGATTGATGGCCAGAGACACCTGCTCCGCGGTAATCCGGCCACGGTCCCCCTCTAAAGCCCTCACCTGGGCTCCCGAATTAAAAGCGATCCCGCCACCTTCATAAATATATACATGGGCATTCTTCTCACAGATAACCTCATCCCCCGGCTGCGTATGACATTTTATGGCGATCTGGTTGGACATCGTACCGGTAGGACAATAAAGTGCCGCTTCCATACCAAAAAGCCGGGCTGCCATTGCCTCCAGACGATTGACGGAAGGATCTTCCCCAAAAACATCGTCTCCCACAGGCGCCTTCATCATGGCTTCCAGCATTGCAGGAGTGGGTCGGGTGACAGTATCAGAACGAAGGTCAATCAACATAAACAGAAATTGAGCTCGCAATTTAAGGATAAGCCCCCTATTCCCCCTCACACACAAAAAAAAGAGGCACCCCGACCAGGGAGCCTCATTTTCCGGCTACATCCATCAAGCCGAAACTCCGGCCTAGGACATCGCCTCTTCTCTAACGTGGTTGCCTTTCTGCTTGGCAGCCTTGATCAGACCGAGAACGCGCTCGCGAACGTCTTCCCGCATCCCGTCGGTCTCTTTCTCAAAGATCTCTTTCAGCTCATCCAGCTCATCAAGCGTCATCCCCCTCAACCTTCTTAGCTTGCGTTTAAAGGAATCTGCCGTATCTGCAATGCGCTGACGGGTTTCCGCTCCCTCAGCAGGAGCTAGGAGAACACCAAGTGCTACCCCGGCAGCCAGACCAGCTAACGTACCGATGAGAATATTCTTTACACTCATGATAATAAATTTTAAGTGAAAAAATCGTTGATGTAAGGTATCTATTTTCAAGAACAATGCCGGAAAACGTTAAAGAAGATCAAGGGTCAATGCCCCATGGGAGCCGCCAGAACTGGGCAAAATTCTCTACATCCGCAACGTCCCGGTGGCCCACATCCCCGTGATCGCCCCCGGGCCACCCGCCATCTCCCAATCGTCGTCGATCCGACAATTCACCAACCCGACAATTCACTGGTAAACAGAGTGAATATCTGAGAGTTGTGACTCGCCAAATTTTCGTAAATTTGCGCCCTATGACACAAGAACAGATTAAGAATATGAGGGATCGCGTAGCCGTCCTGAGGAGGTTTCTTTGACGTCGACAACCGTCAATATAAGATCAACGAAGAAAAACAGCTGTCGCTGAGCCCCGGTTTTTGGGACGACAACAAAAGAGCGACCGAAATTCTCAAAAACATCAAGCTCAACGAGTACTGGGTCAAGCTCTATGAATCTGTAGAGTCCGCCGTTGAGGACTTTGCCGTACTCTTCGACTTCTGGAAGGCCGGCGAAGCCTCCGAAGAGGAGACCCGCGAAGCCTACGAAAAGGCCCTCGGCCAGATCGAAGAGACCGAGTTCAAGAGCACCCTCATCCAGCCCGAAGACGAGCTGCCCGCCGTCATGCAGATCAACTCCGGCGCCGGTGGAACGGAAAGCCAGGACTGGGCCGAGATGCTCCTGCGCATGTACCGCATGTACGGGGAAAAAC
>Ga0105239_10000885_pt1 | contig 42496 bp, 27 predicted proteins | sample KBSC44metaG_FD_92761 | JGI IMG/M metagenome (GOLD analysis project Ga0105239, IMG submission 92761) | Corn rhizosphere microbial communities from Kellogg Biological Station, Michigan, USA - KBS C4-4 metaG | ecosystem: Host-associated > Plants > Roots > Rhizosphere > Soil | place: Michigan, USA...
GCGACAGAAACATCGGTGCGGGGAGATACATGGAAGACAGCAACGTGCTCCATCTCATTCCCTTCCCGTGGGTTGTCTGGTGTGCCCGCGATGCAAAAGCCACAGGCATTATTCCACAGCATCGGAGAAACCAGTGCCCATGCCCTGATCGCAGCACATGGACCCGAACTTGCAGGGAAAGCGTGTCACATGTCAAGCGTGGGGAGGAGACACTCCACATCTCTCCCTCTCCGCGAACTCGAAGCAAAGCTTGACGTTGCCGTGGGTATGAATGCAATATGGCTCCCACCCCGTGCGACATGGGACATGGGCCCCCAGACTTTTCTGAATGGTGATCGATCAAGCCTGTGTTCACGAACTATCAATGCTCTCCATAATACCAGAGAAACAGCAATAGCATCAAATTTAATAGACCTTGCAATGTAGAAAAAGACACGACAGACATGAGGCCTCATCTCAAGGGAAGTTGCTCGATTATAGTAAGCAAGACAGACTGGTAAGTTCTGAGATAGCCCAAAATGCCCTTGTTATATCTAACGTTTACAACGAGCTCACTTTGTGAGGGAGGTTTCGGACGATACTAGAAAGGGGGCCTGACCCAATCTGGCCGTGAGCCAGTAGCATAGAAAGAAACCCGACGGGACCATCCCGTTCATGCTACATACCTAACAATCCCAGTTAAAGTTCGTTGTACGCTACTCTGTGTCTGGGAACATCCAATCACCAGGATAAAGGCATCGTAATATGTATCATTATTTTCGAAGTGATTAGGACGATAAAGGCTCTCACCATACGGAGAGGAGGTTATCATACCACAACGCCAGCGCTACGCAAATCAAATCAAATCAAATCAAATATTCTGTGCTCTTGAGTTTCGCCATGAATAGAGTCATGTTCGATTCTGGTTCAGTACCATGACGGATAGTCAGTTCCAGATGCACCCATTTTATCGTTGATGTCGAGAACACTGATATCTGTTAGTAAAACCATTGACCAGGATAATGTAGTCGGTGCTGAATACTCACGAATACTGCTTGGTCAAAGTTCCCTCACCACCTTTGGCCAGATCAATATTGAAGACATAGAAATTGCCTTCGTTTGTCACTACCATGACTTGAGGCGAATTGCTGCTCATTGCAACGACACTTCGTAGTTGACCAGGGGCAGTCCCTGAAGCTGAGCGCGGCAGTCTTATCCAAGCGAAATCTCGGGATGGCTCCCACATTTCTGCAACGCCTTTAGGCAGGTAGCCACCCACTGTTGAGGCAAGATTTATGCCTACGTGCTGACTTGTTCTCCTTAGCAAACCCATGAAAGTACCATTAGGTTTGCGATTTGAGAGAGCTGTTGGTGACGTGGATCCATCTTCATCTTCAAGATTTTCATGGTCATAGAGAGCATCGCTACCATGACTCAATCGCCTGGAGCTCGTCATAGAGGTTCTGGAAGGAGAGACAGGTTCATCGCCATCTTCACTTGCGCGGTTCTGTGGTCCTAATTTGAATATATGAATGGTCTCAGTTGCGGAAGAGACGCATAATAAAGTGGAAGTGATATTAAAAGCCATGCTGAATATCCGTGAAGGCATAGAACCTCGGCGGAATTGGTATAGCTTGTGAGCATCTGGCACGGAGAAAACTCGAATAATGGTGCCCTTGTCTGAAGCAGTAGCAAGAACAGTGCCTTCGTTATTGAATGTCACGCAAGACAGGGGTGATCGATGAGCCTCGATAACGTTCACAGCTTCCAGTTTGACAGCGTCAAAGACCAAAAGCTCGCCGGACGTGGGAGGGACGTGGGTACTATTCGGGGGGGTATGAGATGGCGGTGCAAAGGCGGACGAGGCCGATTGCTGTGGAAGTGGATAGGCAAGATAGCAATTTTCGGAGGAGGGAGAGAGGGCACATATTGCTAGGTAAGGAGTCAGCTAAGATGGCTGGAGGAGTGTCAGAGCATCACTAACCCGTGGGATTCGGCGAGGTCTCAATCGTGTAGAGCAATTTCATTGTTTGGATGTCGTAAAGATATATCTGATCCTCTAACACAATAACCAGTCTCTTTCGATTTAGGCGGACTGACAAGACCGTCGTGGGGAATGTGAGCTCGCATATAATGGAGTCGCGCTACTACTGTTAGTTACCATGCTCGCAGCGAGAGGGCTCAAGGGCGCACCTTTGTATTCTTGATCTGTAATCTTCTCGGGGATAATATCACCGCAACTAAAGAAGTTGAGAAGAGCATTTCGAGGATGGCAATGTTGCCGGCATCCCTGGACTCGAAGCATTTTGCAAATGGATCGGTGGTAAAGATTCGGAATCCTCTTGAGGTACCTTGCGCAGGGTTAGTTAACGGGGCCCCAGGGATGTTGCAACGACAACTAAAGATATCAAAGAGGAAGAGGAAGAGCCCAACGTACCAACAGCCAAGTGACTGTAGTCCTGGTTGAAAGTAACAAAATTCATGGCCATTCTGGGGCCTGGAGAGCCTTCAGACAGCTCGCTGTTGAGTGCTATCATAACCTTTGGCAGTTTGGGCAGTCCATCGATAACGGGTGACCTCAAGCGTTGTCCGTGGTTGCTGAAAGATTGTTCTCGTTGCTCGTTGCCTCCTTAGTTCGATGTTTATCACGTCGAATCCCTAAACGTAGAAAAGTTTAGGAGAGGGCACGGCCACAGTTGAAGTTGTCTGGGGAGGTGAAGTCTGTTTGGTTCGAGTTTGGTTGCACTTGCCCTGAGGTTGGAGAACAAATGCATGTGACGTTAGTTCTTGCCGAAATACCCTCCCGCCTGGCCGTGGCCGCGGTCCCCTAACTCTGGGTACCTGCCCCGTAACCAACTGCCTAACTGCCTTAGGTAATTATGTACCAAGTAGAGCTTGGCTGCCTATCTGGAAACATTATTAAGTAGGCGCGCTTGCTTTCCATTTTGCGGGGAACGTCTTTGGGCCAACCTTTTCCATCTTCTAAGCGTGAGATCCCAAGTTCCGTGTGGCTGATGTATCGATTCATCCCTAGGTGATATCACGTCTAATTCTCTCAATGGAAGACCAGACGGAAATAGAGTCTAAACCTGAGGGTCCTCGTGGTGTCAAGAGGACCGCCAAGGAGGCTGGCCTCCCACTCGAGGCTCCACGTCGCATCAAGGCGAGTCACAAAAACCCAAGGTAGGTAAGCCTAAGGCTGACTCGTCTTTGAAGGCTCTTGACCCAGATGTCGTCAACAAGATCGCCGCGGGAGAGATTATCGTCGCGCCTATGCACGCTTTAAAAGAAATGCTGGAGAATTCCATTGACGCAGGCTCAACCTCCATCGAGATCCTTGTCAAAGATGGTGGGCTCAAACTATTGCAAATCACTGACAATGGACATGGGATTGAGGTACGTTCCAAGTGCTGTCATCGCTTCCGCCACCTATGCTCTCCAGTCCTAAACCATCCTTAGAAAGACGACTTGCCCATTCTATGCGAGCGTTTCACAACTTCAAAACTCAAAAATTTCGAGGATCTGATGGCCATTGGCACCTACGGCTTTCGAGGGGAAGCTTTAGCAAGTATCAGCCATATCGCTCATCTAAAGGTCACGACAAAGACGGCAAACTCGAGTTGTGCATGGCAAGCCCATTACGCTGCTGGGAAGCTCACCCCGGCCAAACCTGGTCAAAGTCCCGATCCGAAGCCATGTGCTGGCAGACCAGGTACTCAGATCACCGTTGAAGATCTGTTCTACAGCATTCCAAACCGCAGAAGAGCATTCAGGTCTCCCTCAGAGGAGTATGCCAAAGTTCTTGATGTAATAGCCCGCTATGCTGTTCATCGTGATGGTGTTGCCTTTTCCGTTAAGAAGCATGGAGAGACAAGTTCTGCATTCTCAGTAGCCGCCGTAGCTACTAAACTGGATCGAATCAAGCAAGCTCACGGAGCAGCTATCGCAAAAGAACTCGTCGAATTCTCCATCCAAGACTCGAAATGGGGGTTCAAGGCCTCAGGATACGCCACAAACGCAAACTATAGCGTGAAAAGAACCACTCTTTTACTGTTCATCAATAATCGGTCAGTTGAGTCATCGGCCGTCAAGAAAGCTATCGAGCAGACCTATCAATTGTTCCTTCCCAAGGGAGGTCACCCCTTCATATATCTTAGTCTGGACATTGAGCCTACGAGAGTTGACGTCAATGTCCATCCAACAAAGCGAGAGGTACATTTTCTCAATGAAGAAGAGATCATTGAAGTTGTATGCTCCGAGATTAGAGAGCGACTAGCAAAGGTCGACACAAGTCGAACCTTCAAGACCCAGACTCTGTTACCTGGAGTCACTCCCATGACCCCTATGAACCCTAGATCTGGGGCACTGACAGACACACCTTCCAGTAATGGCAGCATAGCACGCAAGCAATCCACCGCGAAGAAGCCTTACGAGAACAACCTCGTCCGCACAGATTCTAAGATGCGCAAAATTACTTCGATGCTTCCTCCTACCCTAACACCTAACGCTTCCATTGAAGATCCTTCTTCACCTGCAGATGGCCTAGTGTATACAACTACCGACCGGGAACAGATCAACATACGTCTTTCATCTATCAAAAAGTTACGTGCCGACGTAAGAGAGTCAATGCATAACGGCCTCACTGAAGTATTTGCATCACTCACCTACGTTGGTCTCGTAGATAGCAACAGGAGACTAGCAGCTGTCCAGTCAGGCGTAAAGCTATATCTCATCGACTATGGCATGGCTGCCAATGAATTTTTCTATCAGGTTGGTCTGACAGATTTTGGCAACTTCGGCCTCATTCAATTTCAACCACCGCCAAGTCTCCGAGAGTTACTTGAAGTGGCAGCACAACATTATATCGACACAGAAGCAGATTGTGCAGAGCTCGACAAAGAACAAGTTGTGCAAAAGGTCTATGATCAATTGATGGATCGGAGGCAGATGCTCTCTGAATATTTTGCTCTCGAAATCTCCGATGAAGGAAATCTTGAATCAATACCGTTGCTACTAAAGGGTTACACCCCTTCATTGGCTAAGCTACCAACATTCCTCATTCGACTTGGGCCATTTGTCGACTGGACGCAAGAAGAAGAATGCTTTCGGACGTTTTTGCGGGAACTTGCTTCATTCTACGTTCCTGAGCAATCACCAGAGTTAAAGCCGAGGCCGAGGCAATCATCTCCGTCCAAGGTGAATTCTAGCAATGTGGATCTTGAAAACGCCCCAGGTGAAGACGAGGAAAATGCCAATGCTACTCCGGGCGACATCGACGCCGCCATTGAGAAGCGGCGTAAAGAAATCGCACACACGCTAGAGCACGTTGTCTTTCCAGCCTTCAGATCAAGAATTCTGGCTACGGAGTCGATGTTGAAGGGAGTCGTCGAGGTCGCGAACCTGAAGGGCTTGTATCGCGTATTTGAACGCTGTTGAAACATGAACAGCAATAGATCGAGATTCTCATGCCTCTGTAGAATAGGAATAGTGGTCGCCACTATTAAATCCTTTTACTCTTCTAGACATGGCTCTCGTGAATCGCAACTAGAATCTACCTAGTGTGAATTGATACTATTTGACCTCACTGGGTCGCTCTACTCTCCCAGCTCTCCTTGGTGCAGGTTGGTGTGCGAAGTTGATGGTAGGCGTCTGTGAATTTCCAACTGATTTCGATTTCAACAGCCTCCGCTTTATCCTTTCTTAGGTATTGGAATTGTTCAGATAGGTTTACTCCTTCCTGCTGCAGCCTGATGTTATTAAAAGCCAGCAGGAAGGGAGCGAGCTGCCAAGCAGCCCACGCTAGGGGATTATTCCCCTGTTTGATCCATCGAACAACAGCAGTCCAATAGTTCGTCGACGTCACGAAATGCAAAGCGCACTTAGAAGATTACAGTTTCCGAACTTTTCTAAACCTCCATTGGTCTCATACCTCGGATATTCTGTTGACAGAATCAGAGGGTGGTAAATCACAGAAGTGGCCACTCTGTTGAAGAACAGACTCTTCCATTATATCATCAAAAGCATCACCACCCAGTAAAGATTGGCACTGCATTCGACGATCGGTATCGAATCATTGCAAAGTTCGGTTGTGGAGCATCTTCCTCGGTTTGACTCGCGCGGGATGAGAGGTTGGCACGCCTGGTATCTAACAAGCCTCAACTGACTCCAGTATGTAGATCGAAGCAGCACACCTCCCTCAAGGTCTGCATCCAGGATGGCACAGATAACGTCGCCGGTCGTCAACGAAGTCAAAATGCTCCAGCTCTTGGGAACGATTGCCAAAGAAGCCGATCACCCAGGCTTACCATTCCTCCAGGCGAGGAGAAGGATTTGTTTCTGAACTACATCCGCAAGATATTGACATGGGACCCAGATATGAGAGCAACGTCGTCAGAGAGATCATCCAAGACGGATGGCTCATGAGACCTCTTGATGGATAAAATAAGCTCCGCTGCACCTCACCTGCCCACCTATGCAGTCACCCTGAGGCCCAACACCCGGCCGCCTACCAGTATACATTACATAGCCCAGTATCATCGCGGGGTCACCCGGGTCGCACAAGCTCAGGACGGCGACGCTAACCCGCCAGATGGGGAGAGGAATGGCCTTGGGAACTCCCCCGATTCCCCCCTCCCCACACTCTCCTTCCTCAACCATCTCGCCGCACACACAAGACTTCCTCACCCCAACACGGTTCCATTATACCTGGCCCAAACACTCCCAAGGGCACTCAACCCACTCCCATCGGCATTAAGCAACATATTCGTGGCACCGTTATCGCTCTTAAAGTTCCCAAACCACGCATACCTCTCGACCCACGGCGTGTCATCACACCAGCGACTGGCATTCCGGAGGAAATCTTGGACCACGGGGGCCGGATAATCGCTGCGGTCCATGCCAAACTCCGTGATCCACACGGGATACCGTGCCCCACCGGTGATGTTGTACGCCTGCGTCATGTAGTCCTTGAAATATTGGATGTTGTACGGGCTCGCGTACCAGTGTAGATTGAGGAAGTCAATTGTCAGGTTCATCTGCGTGGCGTTGCCGAGGAACTGGGACAAGTAATCCAGGCCGTCCTGGCCCGCGTTCGTGACAGCCACAGACCCGATCTTGACGCGCGCGCCGCCTTGCCTGGTCGTCCTGTTCGCAAACGGCTGCATGAAGTTCGCATAGCCCTGCAGTGATTTATTGAGCGGCATGCACGACGAGAGCCCCCCGAAGCAGGCGTCCGGCTCGTTGAAGCCGAAGAGCGCGTCGGTGCCGTAGTTCGCGAGCGAGAAGTTGACGTTCGCGGCCCAGATGGAAGTTAGTGAGGGGTCGTCGCTGAAGAGGAGAGGGATGAATCGGAATTGTGAGGACGGGTACGGCCCGACGTTGTCGGAGGCGTTGGGAAGCGAGTAGTAGTTGTAGGCCCACGAGATGTATGGGCTCGGCGGGGGGTAGTACACTAGTGTGGTTACGTTGGTGTATGCCAGGCCGCGCTTCGCTGGATATGGTGTCGACGTTGGGGTTGAAGAGGAAGAAGTTGTTGACGAGGCGGAGGAGGAGGAGCTGCTGCTCTGCGTGAATGTTCTCAAGTTGGATGTAGTGGTGGTAGTGGTGGTGGCGGCCGTTGTGGTCGAGATGAGCGTGGATGACGAGGTCTGCGAAGTGGGCCTCGACGAGGTTGATGTGATCGTCTGTGTGGCGGCGGTTGCAGTGCTCGAGACAACGGCCGAGGTCGACGAAGAGTCTAGTTGAGAGCTTGAGGCCAACACAGGGGTCGTTGTCGTGAAGGATCCGGTAGAGATGGTTCTGGTTGACGAGGCTGTGGATGGAATGAGAGTACTTGTGCTCTGAGAGATGGGTACAGACCCAGACCCAGACACACTCGCGCTGCTGGTTCCTCCGCCGCTGGTGTTGCCAGTCGATCCAGTCCTCGAAAAAGTTGTAGTGGACAACGATGATGGTGGCGTCGATGATTGAATTGGCGAGCTAGATGAAGGCGGCGCCAGTGGCGAGGATGAAGGCCCCAAACTCGAAGTCGGCGTCTGAGTGGACGCACTCGCGCCCGTCGACCGGCTCGGCGAGGGAGAGGGAGATATCAATCCCGTTCTCGTCGATGTGGAACTGGTTCCCGGCGTTGCGAAGGCGCTGGTTGTTGTGGCGGTTGAGCGGGTACTACTGCTGCTCATCACTTCGCTTGAGTGCTGCGTGTCAGACGAGGTCGGCGCGGGGCTGGTCGAACCGGGCGTCTCGCTGGAAGGGCCCGGACTTGACGGGCTTGACGTGGGCATAATTGGCGCGCTCGAGCTCGAGGTCTCGCCATCAGTGGATGTGGGTGTGGGTGTGGGTGTAAGGGAGGACGAGCCGGAATCACTCGCCGTTGGGCTGGCAGTGGCCGTATCCGAGGCGCTTGTGCTCTCCATCTCAGAGACGCTCGACGTCGTCTCCGCGGTGGTCGTGGCCGTAGAACTCGCCGTGTCATCCACAAACGCAACCCCCAATTCCGCGATCACCGCGTCATCCGGCGGCTGGCCCTCTCCGCCGAAGAAGACCAGCAGACGACCAATGTCCGAGACGTAGAACGACGCATTCCCCAGCATCAGAGCCCCGTCGTCAAACGACCAGCCGTAGCGGTTCTCAAACAGCGCCAGCGTCTGCTGCAGCGGGACCGCGCCAGGCAGGGACTCCGGGCGCGTGTACTGTGGGCCATATTGCTCGTAGAACGGCTCGGCATACGAGCCGCCGCTCATGAGGTAGCCGGTGGCTGTCAGGACGAAGATTGCCGCTTGGGCCTCGTACGAAGTCAGGTAGGCTGAGCCTTCTATGAAGGTGAGGTAGGAGGTGTCTCGTCTGTGTAGCTTTAGGTTCGTGGGGTTTGGGGCGTTGATTTGAACGACGAATGGTTCGGATGTTGGCGATGGTAGAATAGTTGTGGGTGAGGGCGAGGCGGTGGAAGTCGAGCTCGCGGCCTGATCGTCGGTCGAAGACGAGAAGGGAGCATCGGACGTCGTGTCGAAGGATCCGGGAGAACTTGTCGTTGCAGGTGGTCCGACCGAAGGGCTGGTCGTGGTAGAAACTCCTGGCTCTCCACCGATACTATTTGTCGTTGTCCAAGTGCTTCGGAAAGTGGATGTGGTGCTAGAAGATGTATATCCCGAGTGGCTGGCCCATGTTCCAATGTCGCCATAAATGACCGTGGTTGTCCAGTAACAAGAGCCTGTCGACGACACTGTTCAAGTCTTAGCCAATGTCCTTCCCCTTCAGTCCATTGGCATCCCCCAAGTCAAAGACATACCTGATTGCGCAGAGCCATACGCCGCAAGACCGTACAAAAGCCCTCCCTTTATGCTGAGCTGGTTCATCCTGCAAACTCCCTCGTACTCTAATCTGCTGCACGCTTTAGCACTGTCCGAAAGATAGATAATCTTCTCGGCACGCGTCTCCTATGATGAGTTAAAAATGGGTCGGAATATGGAATGCTGTCATGGTCAGTGCACAGTCAACAAGAAATGGCAAAGGGGTTGAATGTGGAAGGAATCTGATTTTGCATTTGATTACTTAAAGCCCCTTAGCAGAAACACAAGTCTTGTAATATACAGCTCATATGCGCCTTACTTTTCCAAGAGTCATTTTGATGTTGTATACAGACGTTGAGCTCTTGTTGATTTCAAGATGCTCGTAACCTGGCCTTCATTTCCTCGCAGAACGATCTATGGGTATCTCTAATGTTGTGTGGGGAAAGGCGCAAGAGCATGGCATAATTCATGGTGATTTGTTGTTGTCATAGTCCAGGACTGGTTGTCGGGCTGAGACCGGGCACATTGCTATTACCAGCATTGAGGTATTCGATAGGGACCTTGGGTACTCGTGGGCTTTGTATGGCAGCTGTCACTTGATTATGACCACCTGATTGTCCACGTATCCGAACATTGTCACGGACTTTCTCCTTTTCTTTGGCGCTTTCGCTTTTGCCGCCTGTGAGACGTCGCATGCCTCGCCGCATGCCCTGTATGCTGAATGCCCCCCCAGTCTCGGTGGCTGAAGTAGGAGTTGTCTGGTATTCTGAAGGTCCTGGACCGGATAGACCCTTATACTGGCCAGAGTGAGGCACATTGAGTGTTGGGAAGGGACTATTTTCGCCATCCGAAAGCAACGCATCGTCATATTGATCTGCATAGTCATCCTGTGACCTAAACTGACTGCCTGCAGGTATCGATGGTAATCCTTCCGAAGTTGGATGGGTATTGGGGTATTGGTTTGCGGGAGATGTGATTGAGCGAGCATGTAAACCAGGGCGGGTCTGATTCAAAGGGCTTATCACATTCTGGTTAGATTGCTTTTTGCTTGAACTTGGTAGCGATGGACCTGGTCCCCCTAGCTCATCAACAGACGAGAATGATGTCTGTACCATGCTCTGATAGCCGGGCGATGACGCACTTGGCTGTTTTCGATGTAATGTTCCAGGAAGGACACCTGTTTCAGCAAATCCATCCTGCATATGCGCTAAAGATGAGCTTCGCGCAAGACTTTGACGAAGAATAGGTGCAGTCTCTTCGTCGTAAAGGGCTGTACTATGCTCAGGAAGAGAGGGGATGCTCATGTTGGCAACACCAAGATGACTCGTCCCAGTTGGGGTCAAAACATCATCGTCGTCGACGTCATCGAAGAAATCATTGAGGCTGTCAAGAGTGTTGACAAGATCGCTTACGTTAGTGTCTGCTGCAGCTTCCATCGATCTAATTGTTTCGGCACGACTTTGTGGCGGGAAGTAGGAGTCAGTGTACCCATCATCTCCCGAGAATTCAACATCAGGTGTGGCAGTTGGTTGCTCGATTAATGAATCAGTATCTCCGCAGGTAGAGAACACTGCATGGACATTGTGACGAGTCATGCTTGAGTAGACAGCCGGCATCGGAATAGACCAACCAGAGGCCAGTGGTATGCCGTATAAACTCTGCGTCCGTTCGTACTCCTTGCGAATGGCCTTTGCGGACCCAGAGGCCATGCTCATACGCATATGATGTTTCTCCATTGGGGTTGCCGAGACCTCTATGATGTAATCCATGACTTCAAGAGCCTGCGTACAGTGTTCGGTCTGGAGAAGTCGAAGGAGTGGCGAGATTAGGTCCGGCCCATGGGTTGTGATTGCCGGGCTTTTCATGTTCACCTGGGGAATCAACTCACAGAGGATCTCCATTGTTTTCACCCGGAACCAACCAGTTTTGTTGGTCAAAAGACCGATCATGAAGATTAGGCTCTGGGCGTCAAAAGCTGGGAAAAATGAGACTCTGAGGGCTTGAATGCTAGCGGTCATAAAGTCTCTGCTCAACACATAGTCCTTATCCACGAATCGTTGGAGGCAAGTAGAGAGGAGGCTGTGGCCTTGAGCATTTGCCACTTGGGCAAGGCGCTCAGCAGTTGCGAGTGCCGCAGGGTCTGCAATATCCAGATCAAAACTTCTCAGAAAGCGTGGCAGATTGGCGAACACGCAATACGCCAAGCGATCATAACTTCCGACCAGCTCACAGTCTGGAAGGGCTGTAAGCTTGTGAAGGACAAGGAGTGTTTTGTCCAGACTGTCAGCAGACCTCAACCCCTTGTAAAGCAACGTTTGGAGGCCTTCAAAACCCCCTTCCCATTTGCTTGGTTGCCCCTTCATCATGGCTTCAGTCACATCCGGTGCACAGAAGTCAAGCTTCTCCAGCAACTTCTCCAACATGCCCATCGTTTCGTAGAACTCCCTTTCGTGGATCGTATTGAGACAAGCACAAGTTGTCCAAAATAGTTGAGGATAGCGCATGAGATTTTTAGGATCTAGGGCACCGATTATGACTTTCAAGGTTGTCAAAATTTCCATCGAGAAAGTCTGGTAATCTGTTTGTTCATCGGCAATTGTGTTGGAAAGTCGGGCGAGCATATCTGCAAGCATTCTCGCATCAAGGGTGACCGAAATACATCGGAAGACTTGAAACGATCGACAGGCCAAATGTCTCACAGGACAATTGGATGCCCAGTGCAAAGCCTCTTTGGCCCAACTGTCACTGAAGTTATCGAAGGCGAGGTTGAATATCGTGACAATCTCTGAGGTTAAGACTGACATGGCAGGCGGAACTCGGGAGGCTCCATCGTCTTCATCCTTACGGGTATTGTTCTCGTACGACCAGCTGACCCTTGAGTGATTCGAGCGAACTGCATCGACGAGACTCTCGATCCTTGACTTTGCAGATGTCAGGGTGCCAGGCTCAATCTTTGTGGTCACCAGCTCATGGATGAGGTGGACCAGCATTTCTCTTGCTTGTTCTTGGACAGATGCAGTATAGTGATCCCACAAAATCAGAACTGTATGGATGAGTTTGATCACCTCTTCTTTCGCAAGCGTCACAGGCGTGATCATTAAATCAACTAAGAAAATCAAGGAGACTTGGCCCATCGAGAGGCCGACCTGTCGCTTAGTTAGCACATAATATTTACTCTCCAATGATGATTACTTACCTGTTTGTTACCCATTGGTAGCAATGAGGTCAGGTCGGCCACATAGGGAAGGTTCCTAGTGTCTGGCATTACAACATCAGCGTGCTTTTTGTCGTTAACCATGTTCTTTGGGGTGAGCTGCAGCATGAAAAACTCTAAAACTCGTGACCCGGCTGGGGTCGATGAGAGATAGACCACGATTTGTTTGGCATACTCGACAAAATTCTGATCGCGTCGATCTAGCGACAAGTAAATTATAAAATCAAGAATTAGTTGAACATTACCGGCATGCGGGCCTGTAGCCAAGGCTTGCCACAATGCCTGGACTTCATTGTGCATTGCACTGGTCGAGCAGATGGTGATTTCAAACATGTTTGCCAGAAGCATGTATGACACAGCTGTGGGGCCTCCTGTACCAGGATCAACCTGGAGTTCCACTACCTGAAGCCAAGGTAATATTGCAGCAACCATACTGCGCTGGTGATCGCTTCGAGCTGACTTATAGTGAAGAGAAAATTCAGAGAAAATCATAAAGGCAAGGTCCGAGTTGGCTCTGGACAAACGCTTCGAATATTCGAACTGCGCGAGTTTATAGACGGCACGAGTCTTGTCGGAAATGCTGATATCAAATTCCTGAAGATTTGAGCTCTTATGCTGCTTGTCATCGAGAGTCCGTATGAGATTGGCTGCTTTCATGCGTATCTCTCGGTTTTCGTTCCCTAAGGTGAAGAGAATAAGACTGAGGATCTTCCAGAATGCGATCGGATATTCAGTCTGCTCCATCAATACCTCACATACAACGCCGAAATAGCTTTCCAATGCTAATGGTGATTCTGTTCTATAGCATTGTTCAAGGGCATTATCGATGACGACCAGATGTTCAGGGTTATGTAATAGTAGCAATTTAAGAGCCCGTCTGCCGATGGCATGCATTTTGTGATTGTTGGTGGCAAAAATCGTGTCCACCCAGGAAAGCATTCGTTGAAGGTTGAATGACAGGATTGCGTTACTGTCAGTCTTGATGGTGATTGGGCCAGCACACAGTGTCGCCATAGCACTCAATGCGGCCACTCGCAGGTTGTTCTTCTCTTTCTCTGTTGCGGCATTGGCATTCATACGCTCGTTCATTTCCCGGGCATGGGCATGATTGTGGTCGAAAAGTTGTTGTTCGGCCGAATAGCCACACCAATCTTCCATGAGAGCGAATGCTGATTTGCGCGACTCGAACGGCATCCATCGTGAAGGGGTCTTCGATCGATTCACACCTTCAAAGACTTCTTCCACCAGGCCGCAGAAGTGATATCGTAATTTCTGAAAGCGCCAATCATTTTGAACATCAGTATCACTAAGAAATATCCGCAGGTCTCTTGTGTATACAACGAGATTATGCAGTATCCACTCATCATTGTAAATGTCCTCATGCCGCAGGAAAGAAGCGGTGGTCTTATAGACGTGGGTCACCTCCGTGCGTAGGCGTTCCGTTTTCTGTGAGCGCTGAGGACTGCTTGGTGTGCGCTGATGGTTGATTCTTGCCTTGGCCTCATCGTTGCACTTGATGACCGCATATTGCAAGGACTCCAGCAGAGTCCGATAGAGCTTACGATTGATGGATCCAAGAGCGGATACCACCGCATCACGAATTGCATCGGGAGTAGCTCCTAGCATGGGGATGATAGCAGAGAACAAGGCACGGGCAGAACTTAGCTTTTCCTGCGCTCGTTCTGGCCCTTTGGAAGTTTTGCGTGCATGTGCTGCCTCTGCCAACTGGCTCTGTGATTGCGCTCCGGGGGAGCTGATTGTTACACAAGCCATGATGAGATACAGCTTCCATTGATCGAAAAGAACTTCAGAAGATGTCGCAGAGCTCCGTCCTTGGGCGCGATACTCATACAATGCAGATGGGCCTGCCATTGTTTCCGAAAGGCCCTCTATATCGTGTTGCATCATCATCAGTCTATCTGTGACTGTCCCTCGGCACAGCGCAATCGCATTTGGACAGGCATCGAAAATGACACGAATGAGATTGGGAAATGCCTTGGACCACAATGTTGCATCATAGGAGACTTCAGAACTGCAAATCTCGATCAACGTGCTCTGACCAGTAGTTCCACGTTTATCTTTCTGGAGACGACTACGCTCAGCTACATTGAGTGCATCGTCTTCAAAGTTTAGTACCTTTGAGGACTGATGTTCAAGAATTTTGATGATTCTTGAGGGCTCGTCTTGGCCTAGCACCTTGTCGAATTGAAGGACAAGGCGAAGGACCTTGATCGCAAATGTGCGAACCCTGCGAGATTGAGAGCAAAGGAAAAAGAGTCCGTAAGCCTCAATTTCATCAACGAGCGGTATGACATTTGTAAGCTCCATTTGCATTGCCCTAGTAGCGGCACTGCCGACACGATCACGTGCTTCGGGTGAATTGGCAACTGCCTTTTGCTTCAGCTGCTCCGTCCAGATCTGAAGCAGCTCGAGGTATAACGAGAGGGTGGCCTCGATATGAGCAGGTCCAAGCCGGCCTTCATCAGACATGGTTGAGTATTGTAAGTCATAATGGAAGATGAAACGTGGAAAGGCGATCGCTACAGCCTGCGCATGACCTTGTCGAGCAATTGCCTTTAGCGATTGAGTAGCGGATGCTGCAATGTTGGTCTGGACATGAGCAGAGCCCGTACATAATAGATTGATCAATGGACTGAGAGGGATGTGGTCGGTGAAGCATCGAGGCAGAGCCTGTATAGCAACATGGAGAAGCTCATAATAGTACTGTCTCTGATCGGTTGTTGTTCCATCCTGATTCCGGGTTAGGGTGAAGGCATCCACAAGAGGAGTCTTTGGAGTTATGCTCGTGTTGGAAAACTTTTCGTTCAATGTTGCTTGACCCCCAAAGGTGTTATCGCAAAGAATGGTGATCTTGCCCAGTATTTGGCAGAACTGCAGATAGATCTGTCGAGCATTCTCATCAAGGCGAGAGACATTAACCGGGACTGAAGGGGGATTATCTTCCTCAAAAGAGGCGCGGACAGGAGACTCAATGCCCAGAGTCGTGCGCATACTCATGGGTGACGAAGGAAGCCCATCAAGATTGTTCACCGGAAGATTGAAACCAGGGAAGGGAGGACCGCTCGGGCTGTCTTGCTCGAGATCCGACATGATGGCCAAAAAGGCACGAATGCCTATGACCATTCTTTCCGGCTCCATATTCTCGATCCGAAGGTTCCTGCTTGACTGAAACACGTCGTAGTGAACCAATGGAAAGATGACAGTCCTGAAGCAGAAATCTTGTGAGGCATAGCCTATGACTCTGATAAGTTGGACTAAAGGCGTTGAGATAGAGGGGTCGGAAGACACATGGGTTTTCTTCCCTTGAGGAACAGTGATTCTGACTATTTCCTCCAGCCTACGTTGCTTGACTAGGCCAGGCTCATTGACTCTCATCAGGTATGTCCAGACAAGCTGGCAGATTGCCTGGAGGGCCTGGCTCCGAGTGGACCTGTCTTTAAGTTTCGGGGCCAAGGTTGCGATCATGGGAGACCACTGTGCCGAAAACACCTCAAGGGGGGAGATGCAGAGCAGCAGAATAGACACTGGAAAGCCAGTAGTCCAGTGGCGAACCTTGACTAGCATGCTTCCAAGCCTCACATTGATGGCTTCGATGAGGTCTTTCCACTGAGGGACTGCCTGGAAGCAGTCTGGGTTGCTTGCTACTGCGGTCAAAAGACGCTCGAAAAGCTGACAATAGGCTTGCTTAACTCGGGGTCCATGTGCATCGGCGAACAGAGCGGCGAGGGTTCTCAAAAATTCCGTCACTGTATATGCCGTCTCCTTTGAGGCGTTGATGTGAATGTGACGCATGCCCAAGAGAAGTAATTCAAGTCTTGATTCCAGATCTCTGGCAGTGGTAGTTGCAGAACTCTTGGCGAATTCTTGTTGCCAGGTATCAAGCTGCTGGGTGAAACGAGCAGTCACATTGACAAAGTCAAGTCTACTCATGTGGCCAAGCACTTCTCCATATACCCTCCAATTAGATAGGCGAATGGACGAGGTCAATATCTGTGCAGGCTCAACCTCTCTGATCTGGGTGAAAACAATGTCCTCGAGTTTGTTAGCTAGGTCCTGAGTGATGGCAGCCAGGTTGCTCTGTTCGAAGATGGCAATCAGCACACGACAGAGGATATAAACCGAGATTGTGGCTCTTCGGTCGGCCAGAATATATTCTTGGGTCAGGGAATCTTCTATAGACGAGGCATTGTCTGCATTCGACTGTGGAAGACCAGACTCTCCTGGTCCCTGCAAGGGCTCGGTATGTCGTCGAGGCAGAGGGAGCGGAAGGTTGACTGCGGGGCCTCCAGCCTGCAGTCGTTGTTGATAAACTTGCTTCTTTAAGTTTGCCGCTGTGTCGCCCTTGCCCTTCCGCCACAGCATCAAGCTGTCCACCAGAGGCTTGGGGCCATCACGAGAAATATGGCTCAGAGAAGATATCAATTGATCAAAACCGACATCAACGCCAGGGGCACAGGCCTGCTCAACCGGGGCAATAGAGTTATCGAGAAGTGTAATACAGTGGTTGATTCTTTGGTCAGCCCTCAAGACAAATGCATGAAATAAGTGATGGAGAGCATATTCTCCTGCCGTTCGTGGCTCAGCCTGTGAGCTGGATGATTGGTAGCCATGTCCACGACGAGTGCGTGACTGCTCCTTTCGCTTCCGTGGTTGGGAAGGCGGGTTGTCTCTAGGTGGGCCACTACCAGTATCTATGAGTGAGTCGATCGAATGACCTTGGGAGTGCCCTTGGGAATGTCCAGGAAATGGAGATACCGGCGTTGTATATGTATGAGAAGCCGAAGCCTCAGCATTTGAGTATTGTCCTCTTCTTGCCGCCGCTGGGTAGCCTGCATAACTGGGACCGGCGGTGGATGAATCAGGCGTCAAAGGGCTGCCAGAGGTAGGTGAATTGAAACTAGGACCCCTGGAATGCTGCAGACCGTGCATGACTGAGGTCTGACGGTGGTGGCCATAATTGTTGGAGGGCCGTCGTTGCAAGCCTGTATCCACCGTTGCCGCTGGGGATACCCTACTATTCAGTCCAGATTCTGATCCGTGAGGCTGGGCCGAGCCAGCACGTGAGTGTGGCAAGAATGAAGAGCCATAGGACTGGGAAGAAGGTGGTTGAGGTTGTTGGGGTCGGCCTCTCGCCAGAGAAGCGTCCCTTGTGTGGGTTGTGGTCGCGTACTGCGATCGATTGTTTGTCAAGGGCGGGGATATCTGCTCGGGACCAGGCCCGTCTAGGGGATAGTTTTGGTTCTCGCTAGAGGCGGATTGTACATCTAAGAGCATTCCACATCATGTCAGTACTCGGAGGGTTCTGTACAATCCAGGGTGGAGGGATAGCCAAGGGGATATTGCAGGCGGTAATGAATGGCCTGCCGAAGGGTTCCGACTCACGGTTATGCAGCATTGTGTGCCGTGGAGGGCCGTGGTAATGAAGAATTGAACAGGTGCGTCATTGCTCCGTGAACGACCTGCACAGAGGCAAAGAAGTACGCGATGGTGGAAGGGTTTGAGAAAGCAGCGAGAAAAGTTGGTGGAGGAGCAGGTGGTTGCAACCAGCGACTAACGGATGAATTGTTTTAGGACTGGCGGTGATAGAGGGTCCCGGTCGAATACTAGTAATGCGCCATGGCACTAACACGACACTAGTGCCCTGGGCAGTCGTAGTAGTGAGGTACTAGCCCGCTATCCCTCCCCAGATTTGTATTTAGTGAGCTACTAAAAGTCAGCCTAACTCGCGCTAACTTGACTACCCCCCTACTCGTAGGCACGTACTCGAAGGCATGTTTTATTGTGCACCGAGAGAGAACCACTCATGGCGCAACGAGCACTCCGTACTTGGGACAAACCCGAACAGAAACATGGCCTACAGAACAGCAGAACTGGTGGTGAGGATGTTGTCCTACAGAGTAGGGGTGTTGACACTGGTAGGCAAATGAATTTGAGGGCAGTGTGCTACAGAGAAGTATTCGTTGCGCTGCAGATTCGACTGTCGAATCAGACAAGATAGTCCTGCCTACGAATCGCTTAGTTGTTGGACCTACTCCAGACTCGTACCTAGGCATCCAGCTAGGTAGTCAAGTCAATCCAGGAACCAGATGACTGAGGCAAGGCAGGGGGCCAATCCAAAGGCTCTGGCCTCCTCGGGGTCTCAGGCCAAGGCTGACGACGTGGCGGCATTGGGCAGATGGGCAACACGAGCATGACTGCACCCCCCACCATTTGTGCCGAATTATTGACGATCAACTCCCCTGTCCTAAGCCCATGTGCTGACCATGTGTGAAGAATTCCTCCTATTCTTGGGCGCAGGGGAAATGTGGTTGAAGGAGACGTTACACGAGCTGCACGACACTGACACTGACAGCTCGGGTTTAGATAATCGTGCGTTGACCAGTTGTAAGACTGTGACGTCCTTTAATCTACGAGCAGTACGAGTACATCGGCAGAGTGTGTCTAACACTGCGAGTGTAAGGTACCTATGTACAAGCTGCATCCGGCACCGACTCGTATTTATTAGGTATTAAGGATGGCCCATGAATTGATGCCAGATACGAGATACGGCGAGACGTTAGACCGATGCCGGAGGGAAGGGCTTAGGTTATGCCTACCTAGGTACCCAAGGCACGGGTTATGAAGGGAGCACTATATAGTTGATATGTGCTTCGGTTTGATCAATATATGCAGTGCAGTGAGTGACATGGAAATTGACACACCCTTTCAGTACTACTCTAGCTACCTATGCACCTTTGGGAATCAGAAAGTATCGATCTTCATCCAGGCACTGTATTCCGTCCTCCTTGAAGTCTCTCGGGTGTTTAGGGGGCTACTGTACGCAGTGGTGCAAGACGCTTCTGCCCTCACAGCCTCTCGGCCACTGGTTTCAGGGAAGCCTGGCCCTTACAGTACCTACACCTCCCGAGCCTCGCCCGTATCTTCGTGGCGATCCACCAGTTGGAATCTCCTTATCGGTCGTCAGCAGCACTGGTCGTATTATCCCTACTTAGGTAGTTACTCCCCCAGCGAAAGTAGTTGGAGGTTCTCGTAAACGTACGATATGGTCCATCTACGAGAAGAACCCCAACAGTGCGGCTGAGGATCTACAGGCCACAGTCAGCATGACGGGCACCCACTCACTCACAACGCTCCCACACTTCCCCTTCTCCTTCGTAGCCCTCGGGGATGCCCTGGAGTAGTGTGGCATCAGGAGTACGAGGTACGGAGGATTCCCTCCCCATCAATTCCGCGATGTCGCTCCAGGGTCTGTTAGGGTCTGTTAGGGTCTTTTCGCCCCCGTAGAGTCCCGTTCTCTCACAAGCAGAACCACATCAACAACCGATCTCATTGACATCCACTGCCGTAACTCCCTTGAACCTGACACTTGGAATGCTTCTACCACCATCCACACCATTCCCTACCTCGGATAAAATGGTGGAACTCGGTTTTGCGTGCTGATGCTGACGTCCTCGACTCCGTTGATCGCGCATCGTGTCCGCGGTTTCGCCTCGTGAGACTGTGTTTGATGTTTTGTGTTTGTATTTGTCCCAATGCTCCCGTATATTCTCCGTGCAAGCATCAAATGCTATAAGTTGAAGTCCAAGTAGAGAGCCTGACCCAGGTCGCTTAGCCCCTCCCGCATTTTCCACTCATCAAGAATTCCGAGCAGTTGCTCCGATCCGAGCCTCTGTCTTGTGCACCAAACGCACCTGCACAAACTGCAACGGCAAGTGCAACTGGCCACTGCGCTGCGCCTGCAACAAAACAGGCTTGCGCCTGCCCATGCACCCTCCCACATCCCAACCCACAGTTGAACTTAAATTCTTGGCATATCAGGCCACATAAGTCAGCCCTCATCCGCCTGGCGAATCTTTCTCCACGCTGTTGTTCGCTTTCGATAATAGACCCCGATCCGTACAGGCTGTCCTTTTTTTCAATTTGCTGATAACCTTATAACTTCACTCCCCATAGATCTGGGCTTTCTTACAACAATTCATTCAAGCCCAAGGGCACGCCTCATCCCGTCGTCTACCGTCAACCGCCAGTACAACCCCACCATCATGGCTCAAGTCGACACCCTAGACCTCATCGTCCTCGTCCTCCTCCTCATTGGTAGTGTTGCATATTTCACCAAAGGCACCTACTGGGGCGTTCCCAAGGACCCCTATGCCAGTGCCATCCTCAATGGCAGCGCCTCCAAGAAGGGCTCCAGAAACATCGTGGAAAAGTTAGAGGAGACTGGCAAGAACTGTGTTATATTCTATGGTTCCCAGACTGGTACTGCTGAAGACTATGCCTCTCGTTTGGCTAAAGAGGGTCATGCTCGCTTTGGTCTCAGCACCATGACTGCTGACTTGGAGGATTACGACTTCGAGAATCTCGACACTTTCCCAGAAGACAAGATCGCCTTCTTCGTCATGGCCACCTATGGCGAGGGTGAGCCAACCGATAATGCCGTCGAGTTCTGGGAATTCATCAACGCCGATCCTCCTTCTTTCTCCGAAGCCAGCGAAGATAAGCCATTGGGCAAGCTGAAATACGTCGCATTTGGTCTGGGAAACAATACATATGAGCATTACAACCTGATGGTCCGCAATCTGGATAAGATCCTGACCAACTTAGGCGCTGAGAGAATCGGCGCTGCTGGCGAAGGTGATGATGGCGCGGGCACAATGGAAGAAGACTTCCTCGCATGGAAGGAACCCATGTGGGCTGCCTTGGCTGAAAAGATGGGTCTCGAGGAACGTGAAGCCATTTACGAACCCGTATTCAGCGTCGAAGAAAAGGCAGACTTGTCGGTCGAGGATGACACCGTCTACCTTGGCGAACCCAACAAGAACCACCTCGAAGGCAACCAAAAGGGTCCTTACAATGCTCACAATCCTTTTATTGCCCCCATCGCAGAATCCCGGGAGGTCTTTACTGTCAAGGATCGCAACTGCCTTCATGTTGAGATTGACGTTTCAGGTTCAGGCATGTCATACACAACTGGTGACCATATCGCTGTCTGGCCCACCAACGCCGGCATGGAAGTTGACCGCTTCCTCAAGACTTTCGGCTTGGATGCTAAGCGTCACACCGTCATCAGTCTCAAAGGTATCGATCCTACTGCAAAGGTTCCATTTCCAACCCCCACCACATACGACGCCGCCATCCGCTACCACATGGAAATTTGCGCTCCCGTGTCTCGTCAATTCATGGCCACTTTGGCTGCCTTTGCTCCAAATGAGGAGGCCAAGAAAGAAGCGACCAGATTGGGTTCAGATGCCGACTACTTCAAGGACAAGATTTCCTCTCAGATGCTGAACATTGCTCAAGCTGTCTCAGCCGTGAGTAGCGAGCCCTGGTCTGCTGTTCCTTTCTCGTGTCTGGTTGAGAGTTTGAACAAATTACAACCTCGATACTACTCAATCTCTTCCTCCTCTGTGGTTCAGCCCCAGAAGATCTCCGTCACTGCTGTCGTCGAGTCTGTCCGCATTCCGGGCGCCGGCCATGTCGTCAAGGGGGTCACCACCAATTATCTTTTTGCTTTGAAACAAAAACAGAATGGTGATCCCGATCCATCTCCCCATGGGCTCACATATTCTATCACCGGCCCCCGCAACAAGTACGATGGCATTCACGTCCCCGTCCATGTCCGTCATTCGAACTTCAAGCTGCCTTCGAACCCCAGCAAGCCTATTATTATGGTTGGTCCGGGTACTGGTGTTGCACCTTTCCGTGGATTCGTGCAGGAACGCGCAGAGCTGGCCAAGAGAGGCGAGGATGTGGGCCAGACAGTTCTTTTCTTCGGCTGCAGGAAGTCGACAGAGGACTGGCTCTACAAGGAGGAGTGGGAGGTGAGTTGACTTTGAAGTGCATCTACTAATAGCCATGCTAACTACATTACAGACATATAAGCAAGCCCTCGGCGATAAACTCACCATCTTCAACGCCTTCTCGCGAGAACAAGCACAGAAAGTCTACGTACAACACCACATCAAACAGAATGGAAAGCTTGTCAACGAGCTTCTACAGCAAAAGGCGAACTTCTATGTTTGCGGTGACGCTGCCCATATGGCCCGAGAGGTCAATGAAGTTCTCGGACAAATTATTGCACAAGAACGAGGCATTGATGAAAAGAAAGCCGAGCAAGTGGTCAAGAGCATGCGCAGCAGCGGTGTCTACCAGGAAGACGTTTGGTCGTAAGTGCAAGAGATGGGATTGTGGCATGTGACGAATTATCGATGTGGGGGTAGGGTCATCCAGAAGAAAATTGCAAAAACCACAACCATCCAAAATAATGAACCATCAATCCTGGACTGAGTCGATAGCCTCGAGTATTGCCAAATTGAGAACCCCACGGAGAACTGGAGTACAACCCACATCCTTTGCTCTCGGCAAACTCGGTCCTTCGTACTAGTTCACGGAAGGCGAACATTCTCACCCGGAAATTTTCAGTCAATTTTGCCCTTCCGGGCCGGAGCAGGTCCGAAAAGGTGTTCCACACGCAGAATTCTCGACACCACAATCGCGGCGAGAAGTAAACTGGCACTCGGCACGCGCCAGTCTCGGACGTCTTGCGGGGTACCAACGAGGTGGGGTTCTGTTCTTGGGACTTTCAACTTGGATTTTTGACTCCTCCGATTCTTTTATTCCGGGTGCGGAATTGACCGCTGGCCTCGTGGGGTGCAAACTTGGGATGCTGTGACCCGTGAGGATGTCGCCTCTGACGTCCCCTAAGGATCCTTGTGTGGCCTTTCAGTAAGGCAGTGGCAAGCGAGCCCTAGTTCTGGGAGATATGGCTTCTTGTTGATGTGTGGGGCCATGTATATAGTCAGCCAACTTCATCAGTCACTTCTGCAACAACGACCAAACAACCATCCACCAGCTGAGACTTCGCCTCTACCACCCCATTACGCATCAATGATCCTCTGGCGTTCGGTTTAGACACCTGCAGCTTATTGCTCTCGAAAGGGTTTCTGCTTTGCCGTTCCTGTTTAAATTCCATTGGAGTCAATACACACATTCTTGGAGCGTTCTATTCTTCATCAACCGTTTTCGTTTTGGGGGTGGCTTATTGTATATGAGATGATGAGAGGCTTCAGGTTCACAAGGCACCCGACTCTAAATTCTACATGAAATCACACTATATTATTCCCCAGTCCCAAATTCGGCCCATCTATATAAGTGACATATGCTTTTCTTGGCCCCTGGTATTTGAACCAATTCCAGTCGCATCAAGTACTATAACATTAACCAGATAGCAAACTAGCATCTCCTCAGGCGTCCTTGCACACGACACGACAACGAATTCTTACTGCGCAATTCGACCACCGATACAAAGGACAACACAGGTCCCTTTTAGATACTGAATCGCATCGCGGTTTGCATTCCCATTTCCATTTGGATTTTGCTCCCTTTGTCCTTTGTTGGGGGAAGAAAAGAAAAAATCAAAATCAGACGCTGGTGTTGGCAAGAACAAACGTGAAGTGAAGTGAAGCAATCAGGGCCACCGACTAACTAAGTATTACATACCAACTAAACTACCTTGCACCCCTGTACTTGAGAACTTTACTTACACGCGCACGCGCGATATCGGTCAACCTGATTTCTGATTTCTGATTTGGATTCTACCGTCAGACCATTAGCCAGGCCAGGCTGCGTCACAGCCCCGTCCGCTTCCCTTTCTCTGATGTCGTGTTGTCGTTGTCGTTGTCGATGTCCATGGCGCGTGGCGACAACACACATGCATGCATGCATCCGCCCAAACATACCATCCATCAGCCCTCTCGTTCTTTGGTCCATTCGTTTCAGCAAGCTAGACTTTTGCTTTTGTTTTGTTTTGTTTTTTGGCGTCATTTCATTCGTCGATTCGTCGATTCATTTCAACCCTCGTCCCCTTCCCTTCCGTCCCCTTTCCATACTCAGTCAGCACTGCTCAGTCCAGCCCAAGCCCCCAAGTGAGCAGTTCTTCGAAACGTAGGCATAGGTGCTCGTACCATCCCAGTCCATCCCATTTCTCCTTCCGCGCCGCCGACAGCCTCATGTCGGCCAACTACGCTCTTTGTGTGTTTCAAGTGCGTCCCGTACGTACCTCATATGAACACAACCAACACAGGTCTCATCCTCCCACACTCCCCCAAACCCCTCGCCCCACATACATACTCCTTTTTACTGCCCTAAAATCACACGCACGCGCTCATACGCATCTGTCAGCGCAAAGACATCGGCGCGGCTCTCGAGCAAATACGCCGATCCCTCCACATCTCCAGCGGCCGCATCCGACGACGACGCAGCCGAAAGCAGCGAAGTGAGCACGCCCAATGACGCGCCCAGCGAGCGCACGTGCGCGGCGACGCGGCTGGCGAAGGCCTCCGAGTGCGAGGACGCCGGAGTCGCATCCTGGGGCGGTAACGCCGATGGTGATGGTGAGGGGGCGAGCACGATGCTCAGCAGGTTGAGCGTCGAGATGTAGAAGGGGATGTGCAGGAGGAAGTCAGGCAGTGTGTTGTCGAGTTCCTCTTGCTGCTCTGTGGTGTTTGAGAGCGACGGGAGGCCCTTGGGGAACAGCAGATCCAGCAGCGCCGACTCGTTGCCTTTGATCTCCGCCTCGTGCAGCGTCGACGTGATCAGCGCTGGATCCAAGCCCTGCTCTAGAGTGACTGCCCCCGCCTCAGGCGCAGCGGCGCCTTGAATACGACGCGCGCCCAGGAAGCTGGCGACCTCGTCCTTCAGCCAGTCGACGCCCACGGCCTTGAGCACGCCGAGCTGCTGCGGCGGCGCGAGCGGGATGGGATGCGGCTCGAGGGCGGAGGTGCTGCGCGCCAGGCCCGTCTCCTCGTCGATACCCGGCTGCGGGTTCGGGTCCTCTTCGAACTCGGCCCAGTTCGAGCTCAGCGTGCTGCCCTCGATCGTCTGCGCGATGACCTGCAGCCGCACCGACCCGTTCGGGTACGCGTGCAGCAGCATGCTGGCCACGCGGTGCGCCGAGTCCCGCAGTGATGCCCACGGCGTGATGCTGAAAAGCTGCGTGAGCGTGCTGAGCAGCAGGAGGAATTTCGCGGGGCTGGGGAGTGCCGTTGTTGTGGTTGTGGAAGTGGGAGTGGGGGCCTGGAGGGCTTGTGCTTGACGGTAGAGCAGGGAGAGCAGCGAGTCGAGCAATGCCGCGGATGGGATTGCTGGTGTTGCTGAGAGGGGGGATGCGTGGTCGATCAGTTGTGCAATCGCCGGGATGGAAAGTAGCGAAGCCCCAGGGTTGGAGGTGCTGCTGCCGGTTGCGTCGAGGTAAGACTGGTAAGCGTAGAGGAAGATGACTCCGTTCTGTGGAAGTGGGATCTGAGACGGGGATGTAGGGTACTCGGACGGCTCTTCCTCAGCTTCCGCCTCAAGACCGCTCTCGTCGTCCACGTCGTCTGCGTGCACGAGTCTTTTTATTTCCGCAGATACCTCACATCCTAGGTCCAAGCTGATTTTCTGAACCTTCGCGAGTACAGATTCGCGTGCTTGGAGGTCTGACGGTCCCTCGGCTTCCTTGCGTGGGACCCGGAGATGTTTCTCAGGCTCGAGTTTCTCTCTCAGGTGGCTGGTCCATGACATGCATGGGAATTCGTCGTCTGAAAGAGATGATAGGTATTCGTCCAATATCTCGAGGAGGACCGCGTGCAGCAGCCGGACGATGATGGCCTTTTCGTCTGGGGATGGGACGTTCCCTCCATCGCCTTTCTCTGCCTCTTCGGTCTTGGCCTCCGGGTCTGGTAGTGTCGCTGCCGCCGCCAGTGGAACTTGCGTTTCGCTGGCTCGCGGCGGAAGAGGGGGTCGGGTCTTGCCAGCCAACTGCTCTAGCACAGCTAGAAATGATAACGTGGTGGCGGTGGTGATAGGGACATGTCTGTATGCACCTAGGGCCGCTGGCAATGACGTGGCCAGGAAGCGGCTGGGGTACTGTGTCTTGATTCTTGGATGGAGAACTCCGAGCATGTTGAAGAGTGATTGAAGCTTCAATGCCCTATTGGCGGGTGAGGGCACCACAGGGGTGGCGGGTTCGGCAACGGGTTCAACAGCAGCAGGAGCAGTCTCAGTATCAGCAGCCTTTGCCTTGACAGGCGGCATGCCATCCAGAGTCATCGCCCCAAGATGAACTCGCGGGGCCTCGCCTGCGAACGTGGGCAGCTCATCTTCGTCGTCGCCCTCTTGGTCAGAGGCAGGTTCGTCGTCATCCTCGCCATCGCCCAATTTCTCCAGTTCCTCGGCTACCCGCACCACCACCTCTCTAGGATTGCCTCTTCGAGCAATGATCTCCAAGCATTTGTTGGCTTCGTCTGGAGCGTCACCCAGGAATCGCAGAACCAACTTCAGCAGGTCCCAGCCAATTTCTTTGGCCAAGGTACCGTCGTCATCGCTTAGCAGTCGGCTGAGGGTTGGGAGATTCTGAGGTGTCAGTTGGTATTCCAACAGCGTTAGATACGTCATGTAGTCGGTCGCCGGGGGGAGGGTGGCAACAAGGGGGTCTCCCTCCGGAGGAATTCCAGACGCCATCGGTGTTGAAGGTCCAGAGGATGACTATTGAAGGTCAATGCGTTCGGCGGTGGGCTGGCGCGAGAATAGAAAATTGCGTTACTCAGGTTAGGATGGCGTCAAAACCCTTAGGTGTCTCTGCGGATGAATAGGCAGGGTCGTTTGGCTCTTTTGGTGGGGGATAGCAATCAATGATCAGGTGGGCTGAAGCTCAGGTGGATGATTGCCACTTTCCCTTCTTCACGTGGAAGAACCGAGGGACCCGGCCAAAAGGTCGTGTGCTACGCTCTCATGTCACTCATGAACTTAGTCACAGGCAGGTGTTGGAGATCGGGTGAAGAGTTGAAACAATTCTGTGTTTTGGAATTGTTTTCGAGGATCTCTCACGCTGAAGGAGGGAGACGAGGTGTCACAGATGGGAGGTCGTTGATAGAAAGTCGTCATATCAAAGCTTGGCATGTCCTGTGACTTCCACCACCAATACGTATCGTAACCTTGAGATTTGCACATCAATGGACCTACCCATCTCACACGTATGGAGCAGTATAGTGTACCATGTAGCAATATGTGATTCAAGAGCGTACCCTTATGAGATCACGGTCTAGTCAGCCAAGTCTCTTCCACCAGAGCTTACTGTCTACTGCCTACCTACCAAGTGGCCTGGGATAGTCCCAGCGTATGGTGAACCGTACTCTCGTAGCTCACCGATGCTCTAAATTCGAGAAATGATCAGACAACAACTGTTCGCTCGAAGATAGCACCCTTGTTAGAAGGACGAAAATAACTTCGAGTCGAGATTTCAAATATTAAATCTCCGCTGGCCACAACGTAATATTTCAATTAATTACCGAGTCCGTGGCCCCCTGTTCAAGACTTCAAGGTGCCAACCCAGCCCTCCTAGTTAATAGTAAGTACCCTCAGTGCTAGGTACCTAAGGGATGTCCTCCGTACCTGGGTTAGGAACCCACACAGCCTACAAGGCATGGAGTACGGAGTACGTTTATGTAGGAACTTAAGAGGGTACGTATTCGTACCTAGGAATCTACTTAGTTGGGTATTTAGGGATGGAGTCGGGTGTCCCAGCTCCCTAACTACGGAGTATATCACTAACCATGAGGGTGACGCCTATTCTCATTCCGTACGGAACACTCTGGACCACTACTCAGCCACAGCGGCCGGTGTTTTTGGTGCACGCGTCGGCCCATTCTTCAGGTAAATAAGCCCTATCAAGGAGGTTGTTTCCCCTCCTTTCAGATAAATTGAGCTGATCTGGTGGCTTTGGGGTGACGATCTCCGGGGGACGGTCCACGGGAGGCCACGGCCAGCAACTTTACACTCGGTCCATGTCTACGAGGAGTGAATCTAGCTTCAAACTCCGAGTCCAGAGGGATCCATAGTTAAATGCCCAATCTCTGCCAGTTGCTGTACATTTGACAAGATGATGTCAACCGTCAGTTCATGTTGGACAGGCGACATTTCGACTGTCTGCTGCAGGCTCCGCACCAAATTAGACAGGTGGCATCGCCTCATCTACCATGTTCACCCTGGAGGTTAGGGCACCAACAGGCCTACAAGAGACCCCGGATCCCGGATCCCGGACCCTTTTTGCTCTGAAGACGGAAATTTTGCAATGTCATTTTCTCCATCTTTGATCTTCCACGTGTTGTATTGATTTTGGCGAGATTGACTCGCGACAAGCGACAAACCAAACACTTTCAGCTTTGCAGGGGGGCCAAGCCTCTTTTTGGATCTTGGAGAGAACGAAGGAAGAGGCTGAAGAGGCGCAGCACTAGAATAAAATAGTGTCTTCAATGCTGGCTGGGAGAGGGCTTCTAGTTAACCGTTGGCGTGCCCATCATGCCTAGACTAGGGGACCACCCTTAGACACTAGTGATTACTTGGTGCCACCAATGTCACCAGCTTACTCCATCTTCAAGGCGATGGGTGGGCGATTGTGGCTCACACGCCATGCGACGGTCAGGATTCTTTTACCTCTGTACAGTATACGACTTTGCCGCGTCTCCTATTTTCCACCCAGCAATCCTATCCCTGTCTTCTCAAAGACAAAGTTTACAACGTCGGGGATCTCGCTCCCATCAACTGTCGGCGCAAGGGGCCGTGGACGCTACTAGCCCACATGACATGCATAACGCAAAGGTGTGAGATTGGGAGACTGCAAGCCAGGTCGACGGAATCGGTATTGCATGATTTACACCAGTCCCTAGGCTGGTAATTGGGTACGGAGTACAGATCTGTCGACAGTAGTGCTGGGTGCAGTTCCTGGCTCCAAATGTACATTGGATGTTTACGAGGCCCGGACGCCCTTGCTGCCCAAAGCCTTCATTGAATTTGCGGAGAATATCAATTAAGTCGCCCACCGGAACGACCCTATTCCTCGCCTGGCTGAGTTCCCAGGCGATCCTTGGTGGAGCTGTCATCAGCAGCCCGATATCCCTGTTGGGACCCTTTCAAGGGGAAATTCAATAGTGTTATACATCGCTTTTTACTCGCGTCCTCCACTATCGAACACAATTGAGATCACCGTCAACAAATTAAGCCCAATGCCACTGGTGGAATGCCCGATTGGGAGCCAAGATGTCGGTTGGCTGCCACCTAGCTGTCACCCTTTCAGATTGATGCAGGGTGTCGGGCAGAGGTCTAGTCGGGCACCAGTACTAAGTAAAACCCCTGCTCCTCGACAAGGTTCCATCTCGGATGGCTTCCCAGGCATGCCATTCGGGCGTTCCCTACGGAGTACTGGTAGTAGGTCCCGGACTTGATGACTTCGACTGATTACCTACCTTGGTAAGTATTATTATTCCACAGCAACTTTATACTCGTACATGGCGCTGCATGTTAGGTATGGTGACAACTTCCACAACTGGCAGAGAAATAATACTCTGTCCAATTGTGCAGACACGTAACGCATAGCATACTCAGTAAGCGTCCTGCACCAGGTGGTTTGACGTGCCGTCATATAAGATTATTTATGGAACCTTGTAAACCTATGCCCGCCAACAAAATCATGGGTAAACCGTGTAAGGGTCTTTCTCCTCCTCGCCCCTGCACACGCTCATCCGGAGGATTGCTTAACACCTAATAAGCGAGAAACCAGTGCCGGGACGATGAGCCAACGGGAGCCTAAACCGAGCATCGGATCAAACAGAAATAAGTTAATAACCCGCGGCCCCAGTCTAGCTGAGAAGTCTCGAGAGTGCATTTTTATTACTCGCAGCTGCCTGGTCGCCCTCATGTTGCATGCGACCACCAAGCAAAGAGCTCGGTGTTGTTCGTCAATTCGCAAGGCTAGCTAGACTCGACGATCATTGACGTGACCATTTACTCGGTCGTATTGAGACCTCGTAGGTCTCAGAGATAAGCAGAAGAAATTTGCGCGTTTCCTCGTGCGTCTTGTTTTCGTATGCACTGAGCCACAACGCGGCGGCAGAGAAATAATCTTCTTTTCAAAGTGTTCAGAGGGTCCATGCTGGAGACATTTCGGCTAGGAAACACAGTCCGCTTACGTCCTAGTTATGCCCGAATTTAACGCCACTAGCAAGGTTGCCTTGTGGGAGACTTCGGACGAAGCATTCGTTATCGATTGTATTTTAATATTCCAATGGCTTCTGACCCCCTGGCCAGGCGGCCGGATAACACCATGAAGAGGAGCGATATCGTCTTGGCTAATATCAATCGTTCCACCCATTACGTGCCCAATCCCAAAGACCTGCCCGTTTAGCTCTGACTCGAACTTGACCTCGTTAAAGGATGCCCGATGTCCGATGTCACTGGACAACCTCCACCCGTGCCTAGGACGTTTGTGGAACATTAAACCCACTGCGGAGGTTCCCACGGCGTCATCAGTTGCACAGACGTAGCTATTTCTGGTTTATGGAGCCCGGCTAATCATTGAGATTGAGAGTGTGACCTGAGATCCCGGATTTCATGCCAGACATTCGCTTCTGTTTCTAAGTTGACTTCTGGATCGTGCAAATAACAATATGGCATACGGAGCACGGAGTACACAAGGCTCAAGGTAATTTTTTCCGGTCCTTGGGGGCCGAGCTCTCTCGCTCCACCAACAAACAGGCTTACATGTCCTACCAACTACGAGTAATTACTTCTCCTTCCAGAGGCAGTAAGCCTGATTCAGGGGAAGCGGAATTCTAGCGTTGCTCGCAGACTCCTCATCATTCGTCGGATATTGGTGGGCTGTTTTGTTATCGCCATTGACTTGTCTTTGAATGTCTCTCCAGATCACAATTGTGACCACCAATGATCAAGCTGGAGGGGCCCGTGACCAGTGGCCACTGTTTCCAAGCACCATCCTTCTCGGATACAAACGAGTTACGCGCCAATAATGATATCCTCGAGCCTTGTTGAAGAGGAATAGGTGATGAGTTGAAAAGCCATTCGCTAGCATCCGCTGCTGGCGCCGGGGGTTGGCCAGCATTAATGTCGCCGGCGTTGAAGTCTGCCGATCCACCGCACTAGACCCCTGACCATGGAAAAGCTTATTCTTCTTCCCCCTCCCAAGAAGCTGAATTCAGACAAACCCTCACTGTTGATCAAGCCCTGGGGAGCCCTGGGGTGGCTTGTGGCTGGTGCCATCGCCTCGCTGACTTGCCGAGACACCACTATCTGGTACTACCGAGCGACCGATGCCCACCTTGCTCACGAGCGGCGAAACCAACATCCACACCAGGCTGCCAGTCGCTTGCTGCGGATTCTACGAGGAGGCATGTCGCAATTGACACTGGCAGACATGGCCAAGTGTCCGTTAGACGCAGAAGCTAATGCAAACATTCAGCTCCTTCATGGATCCCTGGACCACAGTCCCCATCATACCGATGTGGATCTAGCCATTCGAACTATTGGACCAGTATTCTGCCTTTCAATAGAGCAGATCATCACCCACGATCACGAACATGAGGAAATTTGTCTGCAATTCTATGTTCTCGGTTGCAGTCTGCATGATCAACCCGCTTTTGTATCGCTGTGTCGCAAGGCACACACCATTCCTCCACCCTCTTGGCTTTCGTCTTTCTTATGTAGACTCAAGCCTGATCGTCTCCGTGTTGTGACTTGCACATTAGCCGAAGCCACCAGGTGTTGAAGCATACAACTTCAACGGTCTAGGTCCTCGATACCTTTCTTCAGCCCTTCTGTCAACAATAACGACCTCTTCAGACGCCCTTTCCTGCTTCCCGGCCGTTGTTGATATCCTCGCCATCGCGAAACCGCCCTTCACCTGCCTTCGATGCAAATGCGTGCCTGCCGAATTCTATTTTCAAGCCGATCACTCATTTTCCAGATCCTGTTCGTGGTTGGGTAGTCATATTATGCTCTCTATTTGGCCAATATTGGTTGTGTATAAAATTGGGGCCAAAAGCAATCGAAAAGGTATGCGGCGCGACTGTAATATATGCTGTGTCCATCTCTCATCCACTTCATTGGGCTCCAAGACACACCACTGACTTGTCTCCAAGGACTGGCACGGACATCGGAATAAGCGTCGGATGTACAGACATTGGTACTTCGCCTCAAAAAAACGACCTTGCGGACGGACCAGCATACCAGCATACCAGCGTGCCCATTATCATCATACCCGAGTATCATCATACCAGCATACCAGTATAAGCAGCGTACCAGGCAACACCTAGCACGGACACGTTTTGAAGTGCACTTATTTATGCGAATTTGATATCGCCTACTCGGGGTGACCTGATGCAGTATTCACCTTTACCACATTTTCCTCTTTTCCACCCATCTTTCAAGCGACACCGGTCAAGTATCGACAATTCGAGATTTGCGATCAACCTGACTTTGCCCAAACCAATTGCTGCGCCCTTGTGGGCACCTCTTCCTTCACCTCCCATGTCCGGGTCGCCCCCACCGGAGCCACCTACTGATCCTCCGCAAATTGCCGGTCGACGGCGAAAGCGTTCGCTCACTCCTCCAACGACTTCGGCCCCTGCCCTCAACTCTCCTGCTCTGACGTCTTCGGAACAGACTACATCAGTTTTGGGCACTCGAGCAAGAGGGGGTGAGATACTCACAGAATCTGTGGCTCAGCCCGGACCATATGCCTCCGCCTACACCCCAGCTGGCTCGTACCGACCGATTTCTAGCGTCTCAACCACGGCGGTCACCGGCCCAGACTTTTTATCGCAAAGCCCCGTCTCTCCGAGGGCGAGGAGGAACCCCAAGCCCCATGTTACCTCTGCTTGTGTAAACTGTAAGAGGAAACATTTAAGATGTGATGAGAGCCGCCCTTGTCGACGGTGTATTCAAAGCGGGAGAGAAGTATGTCCTCCGAGGCCCCGACCCAGATCGAGCAGATGATAACCGTTCAGTAGGATTCTTGTCGAGATGTCGAGCACAAAAAGCGAGGTCGACCTGCCCTGAAGCCAGAAGATCCCTCGGCGCGACGAACATTTGAATCACTCCCCACAGGGGCAATATCATATTCACCGAGAACACTTCCAGGCTCCGACCCCACCAGCTTGGTACAGTCGACCGTGTATCCACCGATCAGGCCCCTCCAGACACCATATGCGCGAGGGGCACCTTTCCCCCCTATGTACGCTACTCCCTCGGTATCGCCAAGTCACGCGACTGCAGTGGGAACATTTGTGCCCTCACCTCAGCCATATCCAATGGGGCCTGGATCTATTCCAAGCCAATCACCAACCTCCTATGGTCACTCTCCGCCTGACTCTTCCTTACGACCGATATCTTCATATTCGAATCCCTACAATTTCCCTCCACTTCAAGGCCCAATGGGGCCTCCTCCATATTCTAATCCTATATTTCCACGCACAACAACGTCTTCTTCTATGTCCAGCGAGCCTCTGCCAAGCTTAGAAGGATCGGCAAGCCTTCAATTGCCACCTATTCGTACTTCTCCCTCTAATATTTCGCCAATTGATCCTGCAATATCAGAACCGCAGTATCGCCCGGCAGTACACCAATCGCCTAGGCGAGAACAACCTAATAGAGATGATGGGACACAAGAGCCCGAACCAAAACGACCAAAGATGGATATCCAAGGGATTCTGGGGCCTCGCGATCGCGATTGATTTCCCCAGGTTTGGGCTCCAAATTTGGAGCTATTACGACCTTGGCACATACTAACTCACGACAACAACGGCCTATATTTTAATTTCCCCGAATGATGGAATGATTAGTGCGAAACGGCTTTTAACTTTTTGGACGGCTATCTGCCACATTCAAACCCCCATGTATAACAACACAACCCTTTTGTAATTGTGGTCCCCCGGTAGTGCTGGACACTGGGGGGGGACAAATATTCCTCACAGACGAACTTGAACTTTCTGTCCCACAGCAAACTCTTATGAGCATGAACAAGCGGCCCTGGCCAAATTATTAGATTTGGCTGAAGGAGCCAAGCAACGATACTTTCTTTATCTCTCGCGAAAGTCGAAAGAAATGCCAATGAAGGCGGTATACTCTTTACATAATATCAATACATAGTAATCGAAGATCCGAAAGTAATAGCATGGCTACAATAGTTCAGCCTTGCGGCCTCACCGTTCATGGAACCCTACGAGTGCTATGTATACGGTATACCTGGCCTGATAAAAGGGGTCTTGGACTACATAAATGAAGGTCCCTGGCCGGCTCAACTTCGGCTCAGCCTGATCCATGGTGGAAAGCACCATGCCAGCTCACCCCTTTACTTCGCACATACAAGCATCATCTCCCTCTCAGAAGGATTTCATGAGAAACCTTTCTAACCTCCCGCCTAACCGCCCGGTCAAGGTTCCGCTAGTTACGAGTCGGCAGCTGGGTTGCACAAGCCACACCAAGACCGACTGTTGCTGGTGGCGCTCGAAACCTTGAGCGTTCTTCGAATCTAGGGATTAGGGAAGACTACCTTGGTCAGCTGCTTTGCGGCGTTTTGTCGGGAATCCTCAAGATTCGACCTTGTGTGATCCCTTCAGGGATGCGAAAGCCAACTCAGTTCGGCAGGCCCTTTCCTGCAGTGCAGTGCATGCACATGCACCTCCTCGACGGCCGTGCGCATCTTTCACGCCGTTGGAGTCTTACTGACCTAAGGGGGAGGCCATTACCCTAGTTTCACGAGTCATAGGCCTCGGGTGTTAGTCACATCACAGTACTAGAAATAGAGGTGTTCAACACTGTCAATCCAAATTTTAAGTTTCAGGAAATTCGGTCCCGCATGCTAGTAGGAGTTCTTGCGACATTGCAGCCACCGATAGTGAGCTTAATTCCGAGGACAACCCTAGATGGTCGGCATGTTCCTCACCAAAAAATGGAATGGCTGGCTTTCGACGGAAATACTATGATAGGCTCGATAGCAACATTCATATAGTTTAACCTTCCTGCCGACCAAAGTGTGTTGCCTTGCCGGAGCCTGCCTGGCACATAGTCGGCTTACCTGAAAGAGACTTGAAAAGCGGCAGAGCATTGACAACCATCAGCAAGCTTCAGCATTGTTATGGCATGACAAGGGACGGACTTAGGTATAGATCTTGAAATCTAGGCGATAGGTAGGTTGACAGCGGCAGGGCGCCACATCGGCAGCTGCTTTCTCTTTATCGGGTGATCCAAGTTGTAATCTAGGTTTAGTAGTACGGCATCTGGTGGTTTGATCAGTCCGTAGGGAGGGCGGAGGGGAGCCAGAGAACAATTGATGCCAAGACATCCTCAACCATTCAGGCAGGGGCCGCCAAGACAAGCCAGAGCAAATTAGGAAGCCGCCACGTGATCGCCAACCCATTTAGCCGCGGGTGAGCGACTGGCCAGCCCGAGGGAAGTGGGCGATCAATTCGCGTAATTAGCACCTTCATCCTTCCGTTTCAAATTTCTTTTGCCCTTCTGCTCCACAATATCAGGTCCACAGAGATATCATCGTCTGGGGGGTGATGAAGCCATCAAGGTCTTGTGATAAATGCTATAGGATCAAGGCGCGCTGTGACTATGTGCAAGGGTCTTCCGTCTGCGAGCGGTGCGCGCGACTGGGCCATGCTTGCAAGGTTGAGCGTGCTGTCTTGCACCCTGGCAGACCACGCACAGCGCCCAAGCCACGTTCTACACCAAGTCCTAAACCGAAGCGTACATCGCCGCTTACACAAGTCCACCAAGCCCCTGCACGGCTGCTGGCGGAGGGACATCTTCTGCCAATCTGGGGTGCATTCGGGCAGAATGAACTCCCCCTGCTGGAATTCGCTCTCCATCCAGATCAGATCGCCAACTGGTTATATGGACCTACCTTTCGGAGTACCATGCGTACAGACCTGACCACTCACATTTGGGGGAATGCCGAGGAACTCAAGGATGGCTTTCTCGCTTTCGCAAGTGTATTCCAAGTCGCGAAACATGCTGACTCCGCCGAGGCTTTGAGCCTTCAACATATTCAAAGAGGTTCCAGAGCAGTCCGGAGGCTGGCGAATCTCTCGACAGCCACGATTGATGATGCTCGGACTGCCTTGACTCTTGCTCTGTTGCTTTCCACATATAATGATTTGGTTACAGGCGCTCCTGCGCTTGCACTCTCACGCTCAGCCCTGCTGCGGGCAATGCCATTCCGGGATCAGTTGATCCTCCCGACAACTGAGGGAACGAATCCCCACATTGTATGCATCCTGTTCATGGAGGCGACTGAATGCCTTGTGGTTGGCCAAGTTCCACTTTTCCGTCATGAGCCTCCGCCAGGTTGTACCCTCGTCGATAAATATTACGGTGTGTCCCATGAACTCCTACCCTTCCTCTACGACATCTGCGTCTTGTACAGTTCTATAAAGGCCGGTTCAATCTCCTGGATGAGAAGGACTCTGGAATTCGAAAGGATCTCTGAATTGGTCGATCAATGGTCACCGGAGTTGGCCATTGAAGCACGAGAAGGAGTCATCAAGAACGCGGATGAGAAACACCATTTTCTGCTCCAAGCTAGGGTGTTCAAGTCAGCCGCTCAACTTTTATTGTTACATACCCAGAGACACCCTGCTGGCGTAGCCCTGGCGCGGGCCAAAGCTGTGCAAGTGCATTCGGATTTTTCGGCGGTCATGCAACATGGTGCTGATAGACCTAATTACTCGCTGTTTCCCTACTTTGTGGCTTGCTTGGAACCCAGTGAGCCAGACGATGAGCTAGCAGCCATCGTCCTTGATACGATGAACAGGAGCAGTAATGGACTGGCTCCAGCGAGTTGCAAGAGTATGCTAGAATGTCTTAAGCATATTTGGACGAGGCGTCGTCAAAGGCCGGATCTCGCATGGTTCGAATGTGTCGACGAGGCTGTGGCAATGGGCCCTTGAAAGGCGTGGTATCTGCCGATGGCTTAGCTGAATTGTTGATGCTTCGCGGTGCCCTCATGGATATCACGACGAGTACACTTGCTGACCATTCATCCATGTCTCACTGATCTGTGCTTGGAGTAACGACTTGGCATCAAAGTCGTGTGACAATCCATCCACTAAGATGAAGTCAGCCTTCTTTCCAATATCTAGGCTGCCGAGCTCTTTATCAGCAAAGCATGAATATGCAGCGCCCCAAGTTGCAGCACCAAACACCTGGTGCATGTCCAATGGCTGCCGTTGGTTTATCCTGCTATGGTAATGTGGATCACGCGCCGACAATCTTGTGTTTGCCACATATAGATTTGGAAATGGTAGATGCGGTGCTGTGGGCGAGTCGGTGCCAATAGCCAATTGTGCGCCGTGTTCCTGGAAATCTCGGTGAGCAAAGGCCCAGTCACAACGCTCACGGCCGACCAGCTCAGGCCACGCCCCGAGTATCGAAGGATCCGAATGTACAGGTTGGACGGACGCCGTGATTCCAAGTTTTCCTAACCTTTTTGCATCCTCAGGCCGAGTGAGTTCGAGATGCTCGATACGGTGACGCTGACCGCTGGCGCCTAGCTCCTCCAGTGTGTTGATAGCAAGGTGGACGGCTGCGTCGCCAATTGCATGCAGCGCTATTTGAAGGCCAGCAGCATTAGCTTTAGCTGCCACCTCTCGCACGATATCCTCATCCCAATTCATATCTCCGACACGATGCGGAGGTACAAGGTAGGGTTCTGAAAGCGCAGCTGTACATGAGTCGACAACCCCATCCAGAATCATCTTGATTCCGGCGATTCTGAAATCTGGAGAATTCTGAAGGTTATATATAGTATGCGTATCAATTGCTTTTTGCACTTGATCAAGGGCGCCAGCACTATCACCGGTCGGCAGGATGATCCAATGTGCTGCAACACGTAGGCCCAACTGGCCTCTTTTGTGCATATCCTCAATCAGATCCCAGCTGCCTTGGTCCATGGCCATTTCGATCACACTAGTATATCCCGAAGCGTGGTACTCTTTTATGGCTTCGCCAAAGCAGCCCATTTTGTCTGCTTTCGACATCTTGCCTATCAAGTGAGGCCAGACCATGCTGAAGACTGCGCCTTCGCTGATTAGTCCCGTTGGATTTCCATCCTTGTCTCGATGTATCACACCATCGACAGGATCAGGACTATCGCGGGTGATGCCCATTTCTCGCAATGCCGAGCTACTGCACCATTCTGAGTGCAGGTCATCTGCATCGATGAAAATTGGTCGAGGGTCAATGTCGTCGATCATGGATGCGAGGGCTTTGCGGTTAGTGCTAGGTTGTCTCCATCCCCGACAGAGGATGCGTTGCCCGTCTGGGTTGCGTTTCGCAGCTTTGGAGATGGTGTCCCGAATCTCATCGAGATTACGACAGTCGTCAAGTCCAACTTTCACCAAGGAGGCTCCGAATTGCAACAGATGCATGTGAGCATCGATGAAGGCTGGAAACACTGATCGCCCTTTCAGGTCGACTTTCTGGACGCGCTCTCCGTTGCTCAGGTGTGGAATCCGGCGTCCGGCATCGTTTCCCAAGTATTCAATTAGGCCATCATTGATGACCATGTTGGTACAAGTCTCGAATGCGGCGGCATACCTTCCGTGGTAGATGGTTCCATTTTCGAAAAAAGTCCTCATCTTGATTAGCACTTGTTTATTTCCATATACGAGCTCGACTGTGGGAGGGAGAAGTAGTCCAGATAAAGCGACGGCTAACTGCAGCATAAAATAGTCGCAGAGGGGCGTGGGCTTGGGCGGCGGGGCACCGCGACCGTTCAAAGTCTTGCCATCGAGATCCCTGTGCGCAGAGCCTTTGGTCGAGTGACATACAATTGTGCCAACGAGATCGCTTTCAGTTCTCCGGGAGCCCCCATCGCCTTGGGAAGCTTGTGGGAAAGGCAAAACCCTCCGTCGCTTAATCTTGACAACTAGAATTTCTATCTGGGGGCAAAAGATTTCTCCCGCCGGCTATACCTGCCCGTTTCTGGGGTCCGGGGTACCACTACCTGGCTGTTCTGAATGATCGTACAAGGAATGTTACTCAGCCCTCCGTAGTATTGCTCCTTTTTTGTGGTTCACATGCGATGCGCCTGAAGGCAGCCCTTTTAGGGCAATGGTTTGGTATCCAGATCGATTCATGTCAAACCAGCCACCCCCAGTTGACAGCAATGCTGGTGGTTGCTCGAACACGAGGCAACTATGTTCGCAACCCGCGATCGGCGACCAGCTCCCTCCTTCGCTCTTCACGGGCTCCCAGAGGCGAAATATCAGCGGCTTTCATGTGCTTCTTGATCAGTCGGAAGATCAGAGGAGTGGAGCCAGGCATGTGCGGCGGAGCGCAGTCCCCGTACACACGAATCGGAAGCTACACCCGTTCACACCTGGAGTCTCCCGGCCCAAGCTCGGACCACAACTAATTAACTAATTGCAAATGGTCCACAAGAGGAAATCACTTTCTGGGGGGTTGGAACGTGCGCCGCATTATGAGAATACGGAGGCCTTGTCGCGCCCAACTCCGCTGGATAGTTAGTTGTAATATGGAGGCTGCAGCATTGCAAAGCTGGCGTGGTGTTTTGGGCGCTCCGTGCTTAATACGACCTTTGCTATCCATGAGTGGTTACGACTCACGACCGTTTTCCTAGAGAGATTGTGTACACTTCCACTTTATCCATCTAACTTACATAGCTGTGCCTACTACCTCGTTTCCAATAAAACGCACTTTTTTCACAGACCCAATTGAACTGACCATCGACCATCGATACTCGACCATCCTGTGCCACCTGCCCCCTAACTTTTTCTCAGTGCAGTACCCTCACGAACCCCGACGGCCGGCCCCCCACCGCGCTTCGCGCGAGGATCATGACCATCGTGCCATCCCTGGCGATTTTGCCGACGACGCGGTTGCGGCTGTCCTGCACGGGCGGAGGGGACGTCGCGGGCTCACAGGTAAAGCTTGCGACGCTGGCGTGTTCAGCTGCAGAAGCTCCCACTGCTGCTGGTGCTGGTGCTGCCGATGACGGTTCGATCGTGATCAGCGAGCTGGGAACACTTTGCCCGTCGATGTAGATTTCAAAGACGGGGTTGAAACCGTCGCGGGAGGTTGGGTCCGCGGATACGGTGCCCTCGATGGATACCTGTATCTTGCCATTGCCGGCTGAAGTCGAGGATATGGCGCACTTCGTGACCGACAGTTTCGGCCTCGAGTCTGACCCTGCCTGGGTTCGGGTGGGAATCTGGTCTGAGGGCAGAGGTGGCGTCAAGGGCGGTGGGATCCTCCTCGCGCTGGCCCCCTCGTAGGCGTGGCCCGCCTGCACCAAGCTGAGGTCATCGTAAGCTCTGCTCAAGAAGGTCAAGCCCATCGGCATCTTCGAGTCCTCCAGCATCCCCATCGGCACCGTCACGCTGGGGATGCCGAGATGCCGTAGCGCGCGGTTCCCATGGCTGTACTTGACGCCGTCCGTCCAGGCGTGCCTTGCGCTGTCGTCGTCAACATCCGCGTCCGCGCGCGCGACGTCGCCGGCGGCCGGGAAGGCGATGAAGTCGTATCCGTGCGCTGTCATCCACTCCTCGAAGCCCGGATTGCGGATGTGCTCGAGAGCTTCCAGGGCTTCCTTGAGATTTGCCACGCCGTAAATGGCGCTCTGGCCTGGCCCTGCCGGGTCACTGCGGTCGCTAACGTAGCCTGCCAACTTCGCCCAATGGACGGCATTGGCTGGCTCCGTGAACTTGACTTGAGGGTTGTCAGGTGGCAAGTGAGGGAAGATTTGTCGTGGATCTACTTGGCCCAAAGAACTAGTGTGAGCATCCTGATTGTTCTTCAGGAAATCTTCCCAAGCGTGCGCGATGAGGACGCTTCGTTCGGTGCCGTTCCAGTTGTCTGGAAGATAAGGAAGCGAGGCGTCGTTCTCATTGCTAGGCTTGTGCAGCATTTGCTCGTACATACGAAAGACTGGGAGGTCTGGGATGATCTCCACATGCGCACCGAGGGCTTCCAGGTCTGCTCTTGCTTGACGCCATAGTGGTTCGATTGCTGAGGATACATAGGGGCCTCCATTTTGCTGCTTGAGAAATATTTCAGGAAATGCAATCCGCTTTCCATTGAGATGTCCTGTATGTTTGGCGGAGGTGAACGGCTTCGGGAGATTTGACCATGAAGGTTTTGGAAGTTGGATGAATGGCTGATCTCTCCAGAAATCGCCGACTGTGTCAGCGTCTTGTTTGGTGATTACATCCAACAGTATGAGCATGTCATCCATGGTGCGTGTGTGGGGAACCACCACATCGCAGGTGGGATATAGCGGCCAGTTGCCACGAATCGATATAAGTCCTCGCGAAGGCGTGTATGCTACCAACGCGTTATTTGAAGCAGGGGAGCGCCCAGATGACACGGTTTCTTCGCCCATACCGAAGGCTGCGAAGGAAGCCGCGACAGACACGCCACTCCCATTTGAGGACCCCGATCCAAACGCGGCCGCTAGGTAGTCTTTGTTGTATGGACTCTCAGCCCGCCCATACACGCCACGAAGCATGCCACCATATGCCATGGGGCACATGTTCGTTCGACCCAGCAGGACAGCACCAGCTTCTCGAAGAACACCAACGGTAAATGCATCTTCGTTGGAGACGAGGTTCTCGAAAGCTTCTGAGCCACTAGCGACAGTCATGCCCTGAACCTTGTAGCTGTCCTTGACCGTGAAAGGGATGCCGTCAAGAGCGCCCCTCGGAGCTCCAGCAGCACGACGATCATCAGCGGCAGCTGCTTCTTCGAACACATTCTCGTTGATGATCGGAATGGAATTGAGCACCGTGTTCCTGCAGTCGTAGGCACTGACGCGGAGCAGGTACTTCGCTACTAGGTCGACTGTTGTCAGTGTTCCGTTCTGCAGAGCCGTCGACAAGTCGGCGAGGCTTGCATCGACAATGGTGTCCTTTGGTGACATTTTAAGGCGAATAAGGGAAATGGTAATGATCCGAAGGTGTGTTCTTCAGCACAAATTACCATAGAGCGGCGTTGAAAGGTGTTGTTGTCTTTGCGGAGTATGTCCCCGCAAACTATCGAATTGGCAACCCACCTCCACACGTCTTACAGAGTTGCAAACGAAGCACACGCTAGATAATCAAGAATGGTCCCGTGATGGGACTAATTGTATCAGGCAAGTCGTCGA
>Ga0105239_10000886_pt1 | contig 42475 bp, 41 predicted proteins | sample KBSC44metaG_FD_92761 | JGI IMG/M metagenome (GOLD analysis project Ga0105239, IMG submission 92761) | Corn rhizosphere microbial communities from Kellogg Biological Station, Michigan, USA - KBS C4-4 metaG | ecosystem: Host-associated > Plants > Roots > Rhizosphere > Soil | place: Michigan, USA...
TAAATGGAGTTTAAAAGAGTTGTTGTAACCGGGCTTGGAGCACTCACCCCAATTGGCAATACGGTTCCTGAGTATTGGGAATCATTGATAAATGGTGTGAGTGGCGCTGCCTTAATTAAGAGTTTTGATACCGAAAAGTTCAAAACTAAATTTGCTTGCGAAGTGAAAGGCTTCGATGCGGATGCCTTTTTGGGCCGCAAAGACGCCCGTAAGCTTGATCCTTTTGTACAGTACGCCCTATTTTCAACAGAAGAAGCGGTAAAAGATGCAGGGCTTGACTTTGAGAAGCTGGATACCAGCCGCATTGGAGTAATATGGGGATCAGGCATAGGTGGTTTAAAGACTTTTTTGGATGAGGTGGTGAATTTTGCCAAGGGCGATGGCACCCCTCGTTTCAATCCGTTTTTTATCCCCAAAATGATCGCCGATATTGCACCTGGCCATATATCTATTAAATATGGTTTGCGCGGACCAAACTTCTCTACCGTGTCTGCCTGTGCTTCATCAAATAATTCGCTGATTGATTCATTTAACTATATCCGTTTGGGTAAGGCTAATATGTTCATCAGCGGTGGTTCAGAAGCTATCATTAACGAAGCTGGTATTGGTGGATTTAATGCCATGCACGCTTTATCTACCCGCAATGACGATCCGGCAACGGCATCCCGTCCTTTTGATTTGGACAGGGATGGCTTTGTAGCAGGCGAAGGCGCAGGTACTATTATTTTGGAAGAATTGGAACACGCTAAAAAACGCGGCGCGAAAATTTATGCTGAAATGATTGGTGGCGGTATGAGTGCTGATGCTTACCACATGACTGCCCCGCATCCGGAAGGACTGGGTGCAGCGCTTGTAATGAGGCACGCGTTGGAAGATGCAGGTATAACACCGGCCGACGTAGACTATGTAAACGTTCACGGTACATCAACACCGATAGGCGATCCCCAGGAAGTGAAAGCTATACAGGATGTTTATGGTGATGAGGTTTACAGGATTAATATCAGTTCGACCAAGTCAATGACCGGACACCTTTTGGGTGCTGCCGGCGCTGTTGAGGCCATTGCTGCTATCCTGGCTGTAAGAAATGGTATTATACCACCAACAATAAACCATTTTACTGACGATCCGGCATTTGATCCGAAAATTAATTTTACGTTCAATAAGGCACAGAAACGTGAGGTAAAAATAGCACAAAGCAACGGGTTTGGTTTTGGCGGGCACAATGCTTCTGTGATATTTAAAAAGTACGAAGAATAATAACTGGATGCCTATAAGTCGTTTTTACAAGCTATACCTATCTCCAAACAGAAAGTACGTAAAAGTGTTAAAAAATTTGCTCGGTTTTGTGCCGGGCAATTTGTCTTTATACAAGCTTGCTTTCCGGCATAAGTCTGTAGCACAAAACGTAAAAAAGGGTGTAAAAAACAGTAACGAGCGCCTTGAATTTCTTGGCGATGCTGTTTTGGGCAGTGTAATTGCCGAGGTGCTTTTTAAGCTATATCCTTATGAAGACGAGGGTTTCTTAACTGAGCTTCGTTCAAAAATTGTAAGCCGTAACAACCTTAATGCCCTGGCCCGCAAGCTTGGCTTTGAAAAGCTTATTGAATACGATAGCCGCATGCTCAACTCATCGAGGCAAGGTTCGCTGCTTGGCGACGCTTTTGAGGCCCTGATAGGAGCCGTTTACCTGGATAAGGGATATGATTTTACGCGCCATTTTTTGATGAATCATATCATCAAACCCCACATAGATATCCATACCCTTGAACAAACCGAAACCAACTTTAAAAGCAAGCTGATTGAATGGTGCCAGCGCCATGGTAAAGATGTGGTATTTTACCTGGTAGCCAACGAAGACGGCGAGAATAGTAAACTATTTACTGTCCAGGCTATCATCGACGGGGAAACCATGGGGCAGGGTAAAGAATTCAGCAAAAAGAATGCTGAAAAGCTGGCAGCTGAAAAAGCTTGTGAAAGTTTGGGAATCTAATTTGTCTGAACCGGAATTTTTGAAATTTTAGAATTGACAGAATTATTTCCGCGCTATTGTAGGTACAGATAGTCACACCAATTTCTTGAAATTCGACAAATTCTTTAATTCTATAAATTCGGGTTCAGACTACTCTGGTTGCTCGTCCTTGAGTTTTAGGGATGGACGGTTCAACTCCTCCAGCTTTTTCTTATCAGGCGATTTATCATAAAATTCGTAAGATTTTCTAACCTGCCTGATAAGCTCGTAGTCATTCCATTGTTTAAGGTCTTCTATGGATGGCGTGTAATACTCCATAAACCCTTTGGCCTTCGAACTATCCGCTCCCGTTACGCGCATTACCATTGGCAGGTTGTAGCGTTTGCGTACTTCAGCAAACTCCAGCTCGCCCTTTGAAAACGCTGCAAAACGACGTGCCTGGCCAGGGCCCTTTCCAAAAAGCTCGTATAAGCCTGTTAGGGGTGAGGTTAAGAAGGATAGTACAGGTGGCTTTCCATTATAATAAATACCCTGTCTGCGGTAATCGCTCATTACGTCCTTTAGTTCCTGCTTCTTTGATTGCCCCTGGATGGTAACCTGGTCGAGCACTATTTCGGGTTGCATATAAACAGGTATGTCGCCTTTGACCGTAATAACAACCCTTTGGTCGGTATATTTAAGCTTATTGAAAAGAAGGGTATCGCCGATGGCGGCCTTAATGGAGAACCAACCGAGGTCATCGCTCATCATGATCTCCTTAGTGCGCAGGTTGGTGATCAGCACCTGGGCAAGCCGTTCGACACTTATATTGCGCGAGATAACCCCCTTCACAACAAATGTTTCCTGCGCCTTTGCTATGAACGAAAAGCCCATGCAAAACACAATAAGTATAAAAAATCTAAAGCGCATGTAACAACAAAGTTAAAGATTACATCCCACAGTAAGTGTAAAAAAGTGTTAAAGTGGAAGTCCGAAAGTCCGGAAAGTGGGAAAAGTCCGGAAGTCGAAGCCCTTATAAGGGGGCAATAAGGGTTGATTTAAATGGTTTGTAACTCCTTGAGCTACCTCCTAATTGCAACGTCTTTCGGACTTCCCGACTTTACTGACTTTCCGGACTTCATCCGACTTTACTGACTTTCCGGACTTCATCCGACTTTACTGACTTTCCGACTAAATCCCTATCTTTGCGCATGATAAAATCCATGACAGGTTATGGAATTGCCAGCATCGACTCTGATGGGGCAAAATATACGGTTGAGATAAAATCTTTGAACAGTAAATTCCTCGAGCTTTCACTGCGCCTGCCCAAAACCTTCGCCGAAAAAGAATTTCAGCTGCGTAACGATTGCAGTAAGCAAATTGAACGTGGTAAGGTAAACTTATCGGTAAACGTTGAAAAAGCAAATACTACGGTTAATGCTGCCGGGATTGATAAAGAATTGCTAAAACATTACTACAACCAGTTAAAGGCTGTTGCGGCAGATTTAAACGAGCCTGGAGGCAACCTGTTGCAATTAGCATTGGGTTTGCCGGAAGTAGTAAAATACGAAGAGGAGACAGCATCGGAAGAAGAATGGAAGGTTGCTGAGAAAACCTACCAGCAGGCATTAGCTGCATTTCAGCAATTCAGAAGCGATGAAGGCAATGTTTTAGAGAACGATTTAAAATACCGTATCGGCATAATTCTAAAAAACCTTGAGCTTGTTCAGATTGAGGAGCCGAAGCGCGTGCCGGTCATCAAAGAGCGCCTGAACCAATTTTTAAGCGAAGCCGTTGGCCGCGAAAATATCGACCAGAACCGCTTTGAGCAGGAGTTGATCTACTATATCGACAAGCTGGATATCACCGAAGAAAAAATCAGGCTGAAAACCCACTGCGACTACTTTATCGAGACATTAAAAAACGACGATGCCAACGGTAAAAAGCTCAGCTTTATATCGCAGGAAATAGGACGCGAAGTAAATACCCTAGGCTCAAAAGCCAATGATGCCAACATGCAGAAACTGGTTGTAGGCATGAAGGAAGAGCTGGAAAAAATTAAAGAACAACTTTTAAACGTATTGTAAATAGTTCATAGTTGATGGTTCATAGTTCATGGTAGAAAAAGCTACCCTAACTTGCACCTAACTGCTATGAACCATGAACTATGAACCATGAGCTCAAACGGTAAACTCATCATATTTTCAGCGCCATCGGGGGCAGGTAAAACCACAATAGTTCATCACCTGCTTACAAAAGTGCCGGGGCTTGAGTTTTCCATTTCGGCCACTACCCGCAATCCCCGCGGCGAAGAAGTAAACGGCAAAGACTATTATTTTATTAGCAAGGAAGAATTTCTGCACCGCATTGCCAAAAAACACTTCGTTGAGTTTGAGGAAGTGTACAGCGGTACCTTTTACGGTACACTACGCGAAGAGATTGAGCGTATATGGCAGCAAGGGAAAACAGTGATATTTGATATTGATGTTGAGGGCGGATTGCACCTTAAACGCAAATACGATGGACAGGCACTGGCCATATTTGTTCAGCCGCCGTCATTAGAGGTTCTTAAGGAGCGTTTGGCCGGTCGCGGCACTGATAGTGAGGAGAAATTAGCTGAGCGCTTTATAAAAGCGGAAAAAGAGCTTAATTATGCTCCACAATTTGATATTATCCTAAAAAATCACGATCTTCAAACGGCATGTGCAGAGGCGGAGAAATTGGTGGGCGATTTTCTTTCGGTGAGATAGTTCATAGTTGGTGATTTTATTAAATCGCCTGGTAGTAATTGACACAAATAACCATGAACAGGAATGAAAATAGGACTACTATTCGGGTCGTTTAACCCGGTCCACGTCGGGCATTTGATTATTGCCAACTACATGGCAAACTATACCAACCTTGATAGGGTTTGGTTGGTGGTGTCCCCGCAAAATCCTTTAAAAAAATACGGCGATCTGGCTAATACCTACGACCGGCTCGAGATGTGCAAATTGGCGACTGATAACTCCACCAATCTTGAGGTTAGTGATGTAGAGCTGAAATTGCCGCAGCCATCATACACCATCGATACCCTTACCCATCTAAAAGAAAAGTACCCCCAGCATGAGTTCGCCCTAATTATGGGATCCGATAACCTTGTTTCGCTGCCTAAGTGGAAGAACTATAAACTCATCCTGCGCGATTACCAGATATATGTTTATCCACGCCCTGGTTATGAAAATACCGATTTGGCTACGCACCCATCCGTTACCATTACCATGACGCCATTGATGGAGTTATCCGCAACATTTATCCGTAAATCGCTGGCAGAGAAAAAGAATGTGCAATATTTTGTGCCTGAGCCGGTTCTTAACTTTATTGAGAGCAAGAATTTGTACGGGAAGTAACAGCCCATATCAGACTTACGAGGTTTTCAAAACTTCGTAAGTCTTCCGCACAATGTTTATCAGCGAATCAAGTATGATAAAGACACCTTTTACCTTTCCACTCAATAAAACTATCTTTGCTTCGTGAGCGAGAAAACCATACTTAAGCTGCAACTACCAACCGACCCGCTTTGGGTTAAAAATGTTGTTGAAAGTAACATAGAAGAGCTTTTAACCGACCACGCCTTTTGCGAACAGAAGGCAGCCAGCAACGCTATTACCCTTATCGTACAAAACCACAACCTCAGCGACCTGGTGCAGGATATGGCCATGCTGGTACAGGAAGAAATGGACCACTTTAAGCGTGTACACGATATTATATTGGAACGCGGTTTTGTGCTTGGGCGTGAGCGTAAGGATAATTATGTAAACGAGTTGCGCAAGTTCATTGTAATTGGCGGTAGCCGGACAGATCAGCTGGTCGACCGCTTACTGTTCTCGGCCATGATAGAGGCCCGCAGCTGTGAGCGTTTTAAGGTATTATCTGAAAATATTAACGATGAGCAGCTATCAGCCTTCTATCACGAGCTAATGATCAGCGAGGCTACCCATTACGCCATGTTCATTCGTTTAGCTAAAAAATATGCCGGCAATATAGATGTAGACACACGCTGGAAACAGTATCTTGAATACGAGGCCCAGGTGGTTCAAAACTACGGAAAGAGCGAAACGATTCACGGGTGATTGATTTGACAATGTGTTGATTTGATATTTTGAAAATGACCTGGTCTGGAACTCTGGAAAAAATAGTATTTTAATTTTCAAATCGTCACATTTTCAAATCTTCAAATTTCTTAGAACAAAAATCCCCGGCCAACAGACCAGGGATTCTATGTTTTTAATCAAGGAAAAGGATTATTTCTGCTGAATGCCTTCGGCTAAAATAACAACCTTGTTGTTTGATGCTTCAACAACGCCGCCTTTAATAAACAAAGTTTCTTCTTTGCCTGCGCTGCCGCCACGGATAGTTACCTTACCATCTTCTAAAGTAGAGATGATAGGCGCGTGATGATTTAATATCTCAAAAAATCCCAATGTGCCGGGAAGGGTTACTGAAGTAGCTTCGCCTTCGTAAACTGTTTTATCGGGAGTAAGGATTTCTAATGTCATTTGCTTTTTATTAGAGATTAGAGGTTAGAGATTGGAGGTTAGAAATATCTGATACAAAAATTGCGCTTTATACCTAATCTCTAATCTCCAAACACTAATCTCTTATAACTTAGTTATTCGCTTCAGCCAGCAATTTCTTGCCTTTTTCAATAGCTTCTTCGATGCTGCCTACAAGGTTGAATGCTGCTTCAGGATATTCATCCACTTCACCATCCATAATCATGTTAAAGCCTTTGATGGTTTCTTTAATGTCAACCAACACACCTTTTAAGCCTGTAAACTGCTCAGCAACGTGGAATGGCTGAGAAAGGAAACGCTGTACACGGCGTGCGCGCGATACAACCAATTTATCTTCCTCGCTCAACTCGTCCATACCAAGGATGGCGATGATATCCTGAAGCTCTTTGTAGCGCTGCAGGGTTTCTTTTACGCGTTGTGCAGTATTGTAGTGCTCGTCACCTAAAATAGTCGGGCTAAGGATACGTGAGGTTGAATCCAGTGGATCCACCGCAGGGTATATACCAAGCTCAGCAATTTTACGCGAAAGTACGGTAGTAGCATCCAAGTGGGCGAAAGTAGTAGCAGGTGCAGGGTCGGTCAAGTCATCAGCAGGTACGTAAACGGCCTGTACCGAAGTGATTGAACCACGTTTTGTCGAAGTAATACGCTCCTGCATGCCACCCATCTCGGTTGCCAGCGTTGGCTGGTAACCTACCGCCGAAGGCATACGGCCAAGCAACGCCGATACTTCGGAACCTGCCTGTGTAAAGCGGAAGATGTTATCGATAAAGAATAATATATCGCGGCCTTTACCGTCTGCATCACCATCACGGAAATATTCAGCGATAGTTAAACCTGAAAGCGCCACACGTGCACGTGCACCTGGAGGCTCGTTCATTTGCCCGAATACGAAAGTTGCTTTTGAGTCTTTCAATGCTTCAGCATCCACTTTACTCAAATCCCAGCCGCCTTCTTCCATCGAGTGCATAAACTCGTCGCCATATTTTATAATGCCTGATTCAAGCATCTCGCGCAATAAGTCGTTACCTTCACGGGTACGCTCACCTACACCGGCGAATACTGATAAACCTGAATATGCTTTTGCAATGTTGTTGATTAATTCCTGGATCAATACGGTTTTACCTACACCGGCACCACCGAACAAACCGATTTTACCACCTTTTGCATACGGCTCCAACAAGTCGATTACCTTTATACCGGTAAACAATACTTCAGTTTCGGTAGAAAGGTCTTCAAACCTTGGAGGGGCTGCGTGGATAGGGCGACCATTGGTGTTGTCCAGCTCGGCAATACCGTCGATGGCACTACCAACCACGTTAAATACGCGGCCTTTAATGTTTTCGCCAACCGGCATTTTGATAGCCGATTCGGTATCTAAAACCTTCATACCGCGAAGTAATCCGTCGGTCGAGTCCATCGCGATGGCGCGAACACGGTCTTCACCTAAGTGCTGCTGTACTTCTAATACAACTTTCTGACCATTTTCTTTAGTAATCTCTAACGCGTCATAAATTTTGGGAAGATGAGCGTCGTCAGCGAAGCTTACGTCAACTACCGGACCGATGATCCGTGATATTTTTCCAATGTTTGGCATATATTACCTGGTAATTTAAAGTATTTATTATGAAACAATACGCATCAAAAAATACGGCTTGTTTCGGAGCGCAAAGTTATGATTTATAAATAAATAATAAAATAGCAGAAGTAAGATTTTTTGGAACGTTTTTTGGCAGTTAACCTTGTGGAAACATGAGAACTAAACCAGGGGTACTTTTGCGCAATAAAAACATGTTTTAACCAAACGAAAACTGCTAAGCCTTTAAATCAAAGGTATTTGGTTTTCCTCTTTTTTTCACAAGCCTGTATATTTTTTCGTAGAGCTCATTGGTGTCAAACGGTTTTGAAATAAAATCATTCATGCCCACTTCTATACAGTGTTCATATTCCCCTTTAATGGTATGCGCCGACATGGCGATTATCGGAATTTTTTTCTTGATGCCGTCCATTTCCCGTATCATGCGTGTGGCCTCGTACCCGTCCATTTCAGGCATTTGCAAGTCCATTAAAATAATGTGGAAGTGTTTGTTTTTATGTTTATCAAGGGTTATTAGCCCGTTTTCGGCAACATCAGTCTCAAAGCCTTGTTTCTTTAGCACCCTGATTACCAGCATCTGGTTTATCATATTATCTTCTGCCACGAGGATATTTATGCCCCCGCCCTTTGGGGTAATTGCTCCCGGCAGTTCCCTGGCAATAGGTTTTACAATATTCTTAACCTTTGAAAAGGAAAGCTTAAAACGAAATTCAGATCCTTCGCCGGGTTTGCTCCGAAGGGATATCTCTCCGTTTTGCAGCGTTACCAATTGTTTTACAATGCTTAGGCCAAGCCCGGCGCCGCCAAACTTGCGTGCGGTGTCATTGGTGGCCTGTTCAAAGCTTTCGAATATTTTTTCCTGCTTTTCAGGCGGAATGCCCATGCCGGTATCTTTGACACAGAAATCCAGTAGCAGGTTATCTTCCCTTTTCTCAACACAATTTACAGAAATACTTATTTCCCCCTTCTCGGTAAACTTCAGCGCATTTGAAACAAGGTTCAGCAATACCTGGTTTAACCTTACCGAATCGCCGATAAGCATTTCCGGTATATTCTTATCAATAGTATACTTTACATCGATGCCTTTTTGCTTCGATTTTAATTCCGTCATAAGCACGGTAGTGCGAACGATATCCCGTAAATTAAAAGGCGCGTTTTCAAAAACGATTTTTCCGGCTTCCATTCTTGAGAAGTCAAGAATATCATTTAAAATAACCAGCAAATCATCTCCCGATTTAATAATGATATGAATAAACTCCTGTTGCTCTTTCGTTTTAAGCGATTCCTCAAGCAATTTTGCAAAACCGAGTATCGCATTCATCGGCGTCCGTATTTCATGACTCATTTTGGCAAGGAAGAGCTGTTTTGCTTTTTCTGAATTTTCCGCCCTTTCTTTTTCCTTCTTGAGTTTTTCTTCCGCCTCCTTAAGCTCCCGGATATTGCGCGTATTGTGCTCCAGCGTGTCTATCATGTGGTTAAAAGACGTGGCCAGCGTGCCGATTTCATCACGCGAGTAAACCGTTACCCTTGTATTCAATAAACCTTTGCTGATAAGCGATGCCCCGTCTATTATTGCTTTAATACCTTTTTCAATCGTACGGCTAACAGAAATTGTAATTAATATGCTCGTGGTGCCGATAGTGAGCGATAGGGTTAATAATAAGCGCAGCACAATTGTTTCCAGCCAGCGGGAACCTTCGCCAAGGGTAAAAGAGAAATCATCCTCAAGCTTTGTTAGCTTTCTGTTTATGATCTCGGCACGGTCCAGTTCTCTGTCAATTTCTTCCTGCGTAGCGGTTTGGGAAACTATCATGGTATGCAACTTATCGCTTATCGCAATAAGTTCTTCCAGCTTTTGTTCCGCCTGCCCCCATATCACGATGGCTTTATTTAGATAAGAGACACTATTAAAGCGCTTAAGGAGCCGGATCATCCCGTTCACGTCGACAGATTCGTTGCGGCCTTCAATAAATCCCTGGCGGGCTACCTGCATATCAGGCTGCGGCTTTAGCAACTCGAGCCGGGTTTTGTTATCGCCTGCGGGAACTTTTAAAAAATTACGAAAATCCTGGTAATCGTTTTCATCGTGAGAGTGGGCATATACAAAAAGACTGTAAACGGCATCTTTTTGGGCCTTCGACCATAACCCCTCACCGTTAACGAAGGACCTTACCGAAGATAAAGTGCTGATGGAAAACCATAAGGTGCATAATTCGACCGTAATCAACAAGGCCATTATACCGATTGTGAAGTATAGCTTCCTGGCGATTGATATATCTTTTAATCTTTTTTGCAAAAAACGGATCCGCATCTTACTGTAGTTTAGGTTGGTAATGTATCTGTCTGTCTGTCTGTACCTTTCCCCTTATACGAAATGTTGTCCGCTTAGGGTTCAGAGAAAAGCATTTTTTATTAAATGATTTTTTGTCCGTCTGACAGATGTCGTTTATCAGCAGGAACAGTTTATGGAAAAGTTAAAACAATCTTACCTATATGCTCACTGCTTTCCATCAGGCGGTGTGCACCATGCGCTTGTTCGGCGGAGAAGACTTTGCATATAACCGGCTTGATCTTTCCTGATTCAATCAGTGGCCATATGTTTTTTTCAAGGTTTTGGGCGATAGCAGCTTTAAAAGCGGCATGTCTTGCCCGTAGCATTGAACCTGTAATGGTTAACCGCTTACGCATAATAATTGATAAATCAACCTGAACATCTTTACCTTTCATGGTATTGATAAGCACCAGCCGGCCATCTTCGGCCAGGCATTGCAGGTTGCCGGGGGTATAATCACCGCCTACCATATCTAAAATAACATCTACACCTTTGCCATCAGTAAGTTGTTTAATTGCGTCGGCAAAGTTTTCCGTTTTATAATTGATGGCTTTTGCAGCGCCCAAGTCTTCGCAGAATCTGCATTTATCATCACTGCCGGCGGTAACGTAAACCTTATGCCCGAGCGCAGTGGCCATTTGAATGGCTGTAACGCCAATTCCGCTCGAGCCACCATGAACCAGTAGTGTTTCATCGCCGTTTAACTGGCCCCTGTCAAACACATTGCTCCAGACTGTAAAAAAGGTTTCGGGCAAAGATGCGGCCTCAACAAAGCTTAATTCACCAGGGATCGGCAGGCATTGACCTTCCGGTGCATTACAATATTCAGCATAGCCACCGCCCGATACCAGCGCGCAAACTTTATCGCCAACCTTCCAGCGGCTTACTGCCACACCAATCTCGGTGACAACCCCGGCAATTTCCAATCCCGGGATACCGGCGGGTGCACCTTTCGGCGGCGGATAATTGCCTTTGCGCTGAAACACATCCGGCCGGTTAATACCTGAGGCGTGAATTTTTACCAGTACTTCATGCGGGCCATAACCGGGAACTGGCCTTTCTTCAATTTGTAATACTTCGGGGCCGCCGGGCTGGGTTATCACTACTGCTTTCATGCGATAAATATAACCTTAATGCCGCGTCTAATGTTTCGGGGGCGGGGTTAAATGCAAAAGCAAATGACGCTTAATTTACATGGAGCTTTTATATAGCGATGGGTTTATAAACCGTGCGTGTTCGAAATATGTTTTTGTCCGCCATTTTCGCGATGGGTGTTACCCATCGCTGACAGATGTAACCCTTAGGGTATTTGGTTTGTACAATAATATGGGATTTACCTTAATCTGAGAACCCTGAAAGGGTTCCATCCACCAGCGCAGGGCACCGCCCTGCGTCACCAGGACAGGTTTCGAATACGTACGGTTTATAAACCCATCGCTATATAAAAGTCATTAAACGCAAAAGGGCGAATTTTCATTCGCCGCTTGCGGTTCTAGAGTTTAGGGTTAATTTTTTTATAGGTTGATTATTCTCCCCGTAAATTTTCTGCCGGGTTAACCAGCGCAGCTTTTATGCTTTGGTAACTCACCGTGACGGCAGCTACTAGCAGCGCGCAGAGGCCTGTACACACGAATACCCACCATTGAATATCCCGCCGGTAAGCAAAGCCCTGTAGCCATTTGTGCATAATAAACCAGGCAAGCGGACCGGCAATTGTCATGGCGATTATAACGAGCTTTATAAAATCTTTCGAAAGCATACCAGCTATGGAAGAAACGCTTGCACCGAGTACTTTGCGGATGCTGATTTCCCTCATACGTTGTTCAGATGCATAAGCGGCAAGCCCGAACAGGCCTAAACAAGCGATCACGATTGCCAGTACAGTAAATATGATAAATAGACCACCCATGCGCTGCTCGTTATTATATAAGGCGTTAAAGTCATCGTCCATAAATGAATACTCGATATGCTGGCCATGTGCCAGGTCTTTCCAGGTGTGTTCTATCTGCTGCATTAGGGTAGGTAGGTCAGCAGTTTTTGTGCGGATGCTTAACGAGGCGAGCCAATCACTGTTCATGGTAAGTACCAGCGGGGTAATATTATCCCGCAGCGACGTGAAATTAAAATCTTTAACTACACCGATCACCTGGTAATTCTTATTCATAGCTGCTATCTTTACGCCATCTTCGCCCTTGTAGCCAATGGTTTTTGCAAGTGTTTCATTGATGACAACAGCGGAGGAGTCTGTTAGAAACCGCTCATCGAAATTGCGGCCCTCCACTATTTTCATGCCCATGGTGCTGATGTAGTCGGCATCAACCGGCCAAAACTGTGTTTCAATTTGCTTATGGTCGCCGGCAGTTATGTAATTAAGCGCTCCCATTGGGTTTGTTGGCAGGTAATGTGTCAAAGTAGCGTTAGTGACGCCGGGAAGCCGCCTCACCTCGTCTTTGAATATTTTCGGGCTTTCAACCGCGGTTAGGTTTTTTACTATTAATACATGCTCACGATTGTAGCCTAAATCTTTATTTCGGATGTAGTTTAGTTGATTGTAAATTACCAGCGTGCCGATAATCAAAATGATAGAAATTGCAAATTGGAAAACTACCAAAAAGTTTCGTATCGCGCTGCCTTTAAAACCTGTAGCCAATTTGCCCTTTAACACCTGCACAGGCTGGAATGCCGACAAGAAGAAAGCAGGATATGAGCCGGCCAAAATACCAACCATCACAACGATGCTGAATAATGCAGGCAAAAGCCATGACGCAACATACCCGGTAATGACCATTGATTTGCCAGATACCTGGTTGAATACCGGCAACAGCGCCCAGGCAGTGATCAAAGCGATAATACTCGCAGCGAACGTAACAATAAGCGATTCCAGCAAAAACTGAAGTATCAAATACCCGCGTGGTGAACCTAATACCTTACGCACTCCGACTTCGCGCGCCCTGTTGGCCGATCGCGCTGTAGAGAGGTTCATAAAATTGATGCATGCCAGTATCAATATAAAAACCGCTATCGCGGAAAAAATATATATGTATTGCACATTGCCGTTAACGCCGATTTCGCGCTGACGATTGGAATGAAGATGGATGTCTGTAACTGGCGTAAGGTTGAGCTTTATATAATTTCCGCTTGCGGCGAACTTGTCATAGTTGAAAGCGGCGGTACTTATATTTCTCCGGAGCAGTGCATCAAATTTTGTTTCGAGTTTTTTGGCATCGGAATTTTGTTTTAACAGGATGTAGGTGCCTGTATTAAAATGCGCCCAACTGTTATCCCGGTTCGGCTCCATAGCCAGGAAAAGGTCGGCCTTGAAGTGAGATTGCGCCGGCATGTCTTCCATTACGCCGGTTATTTTATGTTCGGTGGTATCGCTTATTAATAAAAGAGTCCTGCCGACTACGTTAACGGTATTGAAATATTTAAGCGCAAGGCTACGGCTCAATACGATTGAATTGTGTTCGGTGAGTGCGGTATTAATATTGCCCCGGATTAATGGCAATGTGAAAATTCCGAATACGTTGTTGTCACAATAAAAACCGCCTTTTTCTTCAATCACTTCATCGCCTTTTTTAAAGCGGACGTTTACCGCCTGGCCGATACGCATCGATTTTTCAACCTCAGGAAATTCCTTCGCCAACGCATCGGCAACGGGTGGGGCGGTTATAGCAAACGAGGTTTGGTTAGCGCCATATTTAAGGTCGGTGTTTACCCGGTAAATCCTGTCGGCTTTAATATTGAAGCGATCATAGCTCAGTTCATCAACCACATAAAATACGATCAATAAAACTGTGGCGAGCCCAAGCGCCAGGCCAAACACATTAATAAATGTGAATCCTTTGTTTCTTAATAAGCTGCGGACGGCGGTTTTGATGTAGTTTTTAAACATAGGAGTAAGTGAGAAGGCTAATTTAAAACTAATATTTTAGTTTTTCAAATATTTCTTTTGGGCGACAGAACATTCCCGCCATTATCCTTTCTTTGCATAAAAACAAAACCCTATGGCATTACAACCCGGCTCACCAGCCCCGCAGTTTAAATTATTCTCAACAGAAAAAAAGGAAATCGCACTAGCAGATTATAAAGGCAAAAAGGTAGTGTTGCATTTTTTCCCGATGGCATTTACCAGTACTTGTACCGAGCAGCTTTGCACCATGCGCGATAATTTTGGCTATTACGATGGCCTGAACGCAGTTGTTTTAGGTGTTTCTGTCGATTCACTTTTTACGCTGGCTAAGTTTAAAGAAGAAAATAATTACCAGTTCGACTTGCTGTCTGACTTTAATAAAGAAGTTTCGGCGGCCTATGGCGCCTTGTATCATGACTTTGTTTTTGGTATGAAAGGCGTGTCAAAACGGGCGGCATTTGTTATCGATGAAGAGCAAAATATTGTTTATGCCGAGGTGCTTGAATCAGCAGGAGATTTGCCGGATTTTGCTGCGATTGCCGAAGCTGTCAAGTAATTTCAAAAAAATATTTCAACGGATGGATTTTTTTCTATCTTTGCAGTCCGTTTGAAAAAGCAAGTCCGCTTGCTAAATTATTTTCACCCGGTACGCATTTGTAGCTCAATTGGATAGAGCATCTCACTACGGATGAGAAGGTTTGGGGTTCGAATCCCTACAAGTGCACTTTTAAGACTACTAATAAAGCCTTTCTGTATACCATGGTATCGAAAGGCTTTTAATTTGATAGAAGCATGCTGAACCTGGTATTGTTCGGTCCTCCCGGAGCAGGAAAAGGGACCCAATCACAAAAACTTATAGAAAAACACGGTTTGATTCACCTCTCAACCGGGGACCTTCTGCGCAGTGAAATTGCCCAGGGAACGGCACTCGGTTTGGAAGCAAAGAAGCTGATGGACGAAGGCATGCTGGTGCCAGATGCTGTTGTTATTGGTATGATAAGCCATAAACTCGACGCCAATAAGGATGCGAAAGGTTTTATTTTTGATGGTTTCCCCCGTACAGTAGCACAGGCTGATGCATTGGATAACCTGCTAAACGATAAAAAGGCCCCGATATCAGGCATGATAGCGCTTGAGGTTAATGATGACGAGTTGGAGCGCCGGTTATTAGAAAGAGGTAAGGAATCAGGGCGACCTGATGATGCCAACCCGGAAGTTATCCGTAAACGCATTAAAGAATATAATGACAAAACTGCACCGGTTGCAGGTTTCTATAAAGCACAAAACAAATTTAGAAGCATCAACGGCATCGGCTCGATCAGCGAGATTTTTGATGCTATTGGCGAAGTAATTAGTTCCTATTAATCAGGAACTTGTATTGAATCGGATTTAATAACAATTACTAAATTAGATTGTTATTAAATCCGTTATTATTTTAATAATACGGGTAACCGAAATCGGCAATCCGAAATCGAACATCCCAAATCCGAAATAAAAATATGTCTCAAGGTTCAAATTTTGTAGATTATGTAAAGATATGCTGCCGCTCCGGCCACGGAGGGGCGGGTTCTTCACATTTGCACCGTGACAAGTTTACTGCCAAAGGCGGTCCGGATGGCGGTGATGGCGGTCGTGGGGGGCATGTTATTGTTAAAGGCAATGCCCAGCTCTGGACGCTGCTCCACCTTAAATTTCGCAAGCACGTTATCGCAGGTGACGGTGAGTCGGGCGGAAGCTCGTTGAAAACCGGCAAAACCGGCAGGGACGAAATATTGGAGGTGCCGCTGGGCACCATCTGCAAAAACTCCGAAACAGGCGAAACGCTGTTCGAGATAACCACTGACGGCGAAACCAAAATATTGACGGACGGCGGTCGTGGGGGGCAGGGAAACTGGCACTTCAAAACGCCGACGTTGCAAACTCCCCGTTTTGCGCAGCCCGGTGAGGATGGTAAAGAAGAATGGAATGTACTGGAATTAAAAGTACTGGCTGATGTAGGTTTGGTAGGTTTTCCAAATGCCGGTAAATCAACGTTATTGTCGGTAGTTTCTGCTGCTAAACCGGAGATCGCTGATTATGCATTTACCACCATTGTGCCGAACCTTGGCATCGTAGCCTACCGCGGCAGCAAGTCGTTTGTAATGGCAGATATACCCGGTATTATTGAGGGGGCATCGCAAGGCAAGGGACTTGGGTTTAGGTTTTTAAGACATATAGAACGCAACTCGGTATTATTGTTCATGGTTCCTGCCGATACCAATCGCACCATAAAACAGGAGTACCAGATATTACTAAATGAGCTGGAGCAATACAATCCCGAAATGCTGGATAAACCCCGCGTGCTGGCTATCACCAAATCAGATATGCTTGACGATGAACTGATGGCTGAAATGAAAAACGAATTGCCAACAGGCATCCCATCCATATTCATATCATCCGTAGCGCAAAAAAATATTGAGCAGCTAAAGGATTTGCTGTGGAAAGAGATTAATGATTGATTGAACGAGTTGAAGTAGTTGTAAAAGTTGTAGTAGTTAAACTACTTCAACTAATAGAACATCTATAACTGATACAACTTCTAAAACTCAATCAACTACCTCCGCATCCTCGCTTCATAAAGAACATACTTGTCGCTAAGCATAGAGAGATTAAAGCCGGTATAGCCGGGGAATGATTTCATCACCAGCTTTTCTTTTGGTCCGTTATAGCTTTCGGGCAGCACTATAAACAGCGGTCCGGCGAAGCCCTCAAATTTGTAATCGGCAATGTCTATCTTATAATCATCCGGCAGGGGTGGCAGGTTGATAACGCGGTTGTGGGTAATTTCAAGGCCGATATCATTGGCGATAAAAACGAAGGTAGCGTTGCGGTTGTCGTTATCCAGCTTGATAATTTTGTTGAGCGATTGCTGGTCGATGTTGATTTGGGCGAGGCCTGTGGGGCCTTTGGCGGCTAATGTATCGTTTATATGATATCCTTTAAACAGGTAGGTAAAGCTGTAAGCTGCGATGCAAATAGTTATTGCTGCGAAGATTACCCGATAGGCTATCTTTAAATTGCTGACAAGGTATATCATCCCAGGTACTATCAATATACCGATAATCCGGAAATGGCGGGCTTCATATGAGATATTAAGCTGACGCAGGTAAATGACACCGAAAAAAAGCAATGCACCGAAGTAAAAGGCTTTTAAAAACAACCTGTAGGTTTCATTGGGAACTCTCCGCAAGATGCTGAAAACCAGTACCAGGCTTAAAATAGCAAGGGCTACCAAAATTATTGTCGCCAATGGCTGGGCTATCATCGGCTTGCCGAAATTGTATATCAGCCCATGAAAGAAGTCATCCAGCGAAAAACCTGATAACAGCGGCGTAGACAGCGGGAAGCTAAAAGTTTCGGCAGTAAGTTTTATCCCTTTGGACACGCTGGCCGGGCTTTGCCCTTTTGAAAGAAACAAAAAGTAAATGCCCGCAACCGATAAAATAGCAGGGACGCCAATCCAGATTCCTTTTTTTATCCATTCTGAAACGCTGCCTGACGACAGGCGCACCCATAAACAGAAAAGCCCGGCGGCATAAACCCATAAAAACGACGATTTGCAGAAAAAACCGATCCAACCTGACAGAAGGACAAAGAGCAGGAGTTTCCAATCCGGCTTTTGCAGGGCGGCGCATCCGTAAAGAAACCAGCCTTCAAAGGCAAACAGCAGTACTTCACCACCATTATAAAATACATAGGGTACAAAAAACGCCAGTTGGCATACTATAAACACCACGCTTAGGGTAGCTGTAATCGGCGTAAAACCTATTTTTTTGAAGAACTTATAAAAGCCGGCTAAACCTATCAGCTGCGCCAGGGCTACGGTTAAGGACGAAGCTTGCCCCAAACTAATGCCGCTTATCAGCTTAAAAAAGAAAGGTACGAGGTATTGCCCCGGCGACCACCAAGTTATAAACTCGTCATAAGTTTGCGAGATATCGCTTTGGTCTGGTGCGGTTAAAACATTAAAGCTGCCGCCATGGCTCATACTGCGCAGCACGTTGAAGCCGTTTGCAGGGTCTGGGAAAAGCGCAGGTGGAATAAAAAACAGCACTATTCCCATGGTTAGCACCAGCAGGCTAAGAATAATTAAGACTAAACGGTATGATTTATTTCCAGGTTGGTTCATTAGTATATAGGAGGTTGATTGAGCTAATTTATATAAAGCGGCGGCAAAATCAGGCAATAACCCTGTCGCGTACTTTAACGGCAGGGTTTCCCTGGTAAACGGCATAAGCCTCCAGGTTTTTGGTAGCCACCGATCCGCCGGTAAGCACCGCGTGCGATGCTGCGGTTATGCCAAGGTTCACAATTGCGCAGGCGCCTATCCAAACACCATCTTCCAGCACAAAGCCTGCTGTAATTAAATCAAAGGTGGATTTTTTATAATCGTGGCTGCCGGTAAGCAAAACCGCCCCCTGCGAAATGCAAACGTTGCTGCCAATTTTAACGGGTACCAGGCAGTCAATCCAAGCGTTTTCGCCAATCCAGGTGTGGTCGCCTATAGATAAGTGCCAGGGATATTTAACATTTGCGCCCGGCTTTATGGTAACACCCTTGCCAATTTTGGCGCCGAACAGCCGCAGCCAGAATATCCTGAATCCGCTTGATGGCAGCAGGCTGCTTTTTAAAAATATAGCATTTACATAAAACCACAACAGCCTTTTGAACGCGCCTCCTCCCGGGTGAAAGGGAGCATTGTTATATAATGAAAGGTTAGTTTGCGGCATTGGTATCAATCAGCTTGTCGGTTCGTTTAACCCAAATGTAAAGTGTAACGGCTATAATTATATAAAGAATGATATTAAAAATAGCGTGATGATCAATCACACGGTCTTTCGCACTGTTCCAAAAAAGAGCAAGCAGAACAAAGCGGATGATATTTAAAAACTGTATACCCAATATTCCGCCGGTAAGAAACCATGCTTTCGATTTTAATTTAATAGGGTAGGATAGCACAAATGCCGTAAAGAAACTCATAACCCCCAAACCCAAACAGGAATATACTAATACAATAGCCGGATGACCCGGCACCAGCAATTGGGAGTTGTTAGTAATTACGGTAAAGCCAAATAAGCTCAATATTCCGGCACTGCATTTAAGTAAAAACAATCTTAACCCTGCTATATAATTAAGGTACTCTGCCAAAAATGCGCTGTAATGATTTCCCGGCGAGGTTAGGCCGAAGAAAAATATATTGAAGTAGTAAAACAGGGCGAAAAGCACAATAAATTTCAAAATGAACCTGGTGGGCGAAAGCTGGTTTTCCGCTGAGCTATTTCCCTCCTTTTGCTTTAGGATTTCATCAATCTTGATATCCACTACCAGCCGGAACCAAAATGCCTGCAAAAAATGAAATATCACACCCGTGCGTCCGTCAAGAATACCTAACTGGAAAAAGATGCGGTAGATAAAATAAAGCATGGGGCGCACATATCGCGGCAGTTTCCACCATAACGATTTGAGCCATGCCGTACGTTCGTCAGGCGAACCCCAGAAATGCGGCTTTATTGTTTGGGAGCGCAAGTCCATCATCCGCTCTACTTCCTCGTGAGCTACCAGGTCGCTATAACGGTTATGTTTTGCTATCCAGAAGCTGATATTGTTTTCTTTCAGGTTTTCCTCGAGAATATAGCCATCCTTCCAGATAATGGTTTTACCGGGGACAATAAGGCGATGGTCCATATTCTCATTAAGGTCTGAATGCCCTTTGCCAAACCGCACCATTTTAAGCAGGTAAAACGGTGAGTAGCCGCCATGTTTTATCCACCGGCCCTTAAAAAAGTTTTTGCGGTTAAAATAAATGCCATCGGTATCCGGATGATCCTCATCTCTGAAGGTACGCAGGCGTTGGTTAAGTTCCGGGGTAACAACCTGGTCGGCATCGAGGCAAATTACCCAGGGTGTTTGCACGGGGAAATTTTTCAGTGCATAATCCCATTGTTGGGGGTGATTTTCAAATGGGCGCTGTAAAATGGCGGCGCCAAATTTTTCTGCTGTCGCTATAGTGTTATCCGTACTTCCTGAATCTAAAACAAATAAGGGCGCGTCGAGACTTTGGATGGATGCCAGCAGCCTGGGTAAGTGAATTTCTTCATTATAAGTAAGTATGATAAATGAGAATTGCGTATTCACTATAGCTTTGCCTTAATAATCATCGACATCCAAAAATACTTAATCCGGCCGCAACCTGTAAAGCTGGTAAAAGTAAATCCCGTATCAGTCACAACCTTTGTCAGCGTCTTCCTCGACCATAACTTAATATGCCCGCCCAGCCACAATGGGTCCATGTGCTTATCCCATTTATTAAAAATACTAAGCACCAGGTTTTTCAGGTAGCCATGATAGGGCGTTGTAATAATCAGTTCGCCACCCGGCTGCAATTGGTTTTTACAAAATGCTATAAAAGCCTGGGGGTTATATAAATGCTCGATTACCTCGGTGGAAATTATAGTGTCAAACGGTATTCCCTGTAGCTCCGCCGGTAATGCACCGGAAGATAAATCCTGCACAAAAAACCGGTCGGGATTTGTTTTTTTTGCAATAGCTATGCCTTTTTCTGAGGCGTCGGTTCCATAGGCATTATAGCCCTGCGCTACAAGATAATTTACCAGGTAACCGTTCCCGCAACCCAAATCGAGGATGTATTTATTCCTGTCCTTATCAATCAGGTTAATAAGGTCGTTCAGTTGATAGCTGAAATTGTGCGTGGGGGCATCACTGTGGTATCCGTAGTCTTCGTAATCAGCCATTAATGGTATAGTATCAAATCCAAATCTACTAAATAGTCCGGGCAAACCACAATCGATGTCGGCCGGGATGTGCTTCCCGGTAAAAAGCTTTACTCGTTATTAACTATTATTTGATAGGCAAAGCGCCTGCGCGTTGTCGATAACTACGTGCACTTATTCACAATTTCGCATTTCACGCAAAAAAATGTGGATATCCAGAAAAAGAATTGGCCGGAAATAATGGCGCTGCCGGCATCTAAAACAGGAAATACGTTAATAGGAAAAATTTGATTCTAAAACAGCGGTTTTAATGCCTTTTCCGGGGTATAAAACCATAAATAATTAAATAAATATGAGCGTTGTAAAATATTATTTTTAGCGAATGTTAATAAGTATGACATATAAAATATTGTTAATCAATATATTATAAACACATTCCTAACAGGAATATAAATTAATTGAAAAATATATCAAGATTGAAACAATTGTATAACACCCTACGTAAAAAGACCAGTTTTCTACTTAAAAGGATTTGGAAATTATATAAATGTTGCTTGCTATTATCGTATTGATAGTTAAGCGAATAAGTAAGTTTTCTTAAAGCTTTTAATCAGGATAAAAAAATGTTAATATGTTAATAAGAAGTGCCGGAGTAAATTGACAATTGTTATTTACTTGCAGCATTAATTTTAACTATTGTATAATTAGACCAGCGAGTAAGATGATGGAGTTTCTGCATAATTACACTTTTATATATTACATTTTCATAATTGCAGTTTCGCTTATTATAACTTCATTTGCTATCCCCTCGATATTACACGTTGCCCGTTTCCGCCACTTATATGACGACCTTGGCCATTTCAGAAAGGAACATGACCACGGTATTCCGCGCCTTGGCGGCGTAGCTATTTTTGTGGGTTTCACCATTACATCGCTTTTGTTTTGCATGACGGATAAGGCGCTGCCTATAAATTACCTGCTTACAGCCTGTATTATCCTGTTTGCGATGGGTATAAAAGATGACCTTTCCGGGGTAAACTCCAATACCAAGTTTATCATTCAATTTGTTGTTTGTGCCATATTGGTAATGCTTGGCAATATCCGCCTGAGCAGTATGTATGGCGTATTCGGAATTTATGAGCTGCCTTATTTTGTAAGCGCAATATTATCTATACTTATTATAATGCTTATTGTAAATGCATTTAATTTGATTGACGGTATCGACGGCCTTGCTGCTACTACAGGCATTATTGCCAATGGCGCTTTTGCAATCCTGTTTATTTATCTTAAACAATATGAGCTGGCTGCTGTATCATTCGCTATGGCCGGTTCGATACTTGGTTTTTTGAAGTTTAACCTCACACCTGCCAAGATATTTATGGGTGATACAGGCTCGTTGTTAATAGGTTTGATCTCGGCTGTAATGGCGCTGAAATTTATACAGGTAAATATGATTACTGCTAACAAACTGCCCGGTATATATGAAGCCCCCGCGCTGACGGTTGCTATTTTAATAGGCCCTATTTTTGATACGATAAGGGTTTTTGTTGTACGAATTGCAAGCGGCGTATCTCCTTTTGCAGCCGACAGGAACCACATCCATCATCGTATGCTTAAGCTGGGCTTCACCCATCTGCAAACCACCCTTATTTTAACAGCAGCAAACGTTGGCACTATTTTAATGGTACTGGTGCTAAAGCAATACGGTAATACCGTTCTTATTATAATGATTGTAGGCCTGTCGCTGGTGTTTAACTGGCTGATAACTTTCTTCCTGCGCTCGAAACAACGCGAAAGCCTTGCACTACGCAATTTGTTTGTATAACACGCATTCTTCTATTTTTACATTCACATGTACATGGCGGGCATCGGTTCATATTCCGGCTATTTTTATTTTAGCTAAATTTGCCCTGTCGTTTTAAGTCGCTTTCATTTTGAACAGCATTAATGTATCCCGGTTAAGGATATATACCCCTGGCTTAAAACTAACCAAACACTGACCCAAAATGAGGATTGCAATTAACGGTTTCGGGCGTATAGGACGCATTTTTTTAAGAAATATCCTTGAAAGAGAAAATATCGATGTTATTGCTATAAACGACCTCACTGATACCAAAACTCTTGCCCATCTTTTTAAATACGACTCCGTTCACCGCGGATTTAAAGGCACGGTGGGTTTTGATGAAAATCATTTAATAATTAATGGCAAAGCGATAAAGGTATTCGCTCAGTCAACCCCGTCGTCACTGCCCTGGAAAGAACTCGCTATAGATTTGGTTATCGAATCGACCGGTAAATTTGCCTCAAAACAAGGCGCCGAACAGCATTTGCAGGCCGGCGCAAAGCAGGTAATTATATCAGCCCCGGCATCAGACAAAAGCGTACCTACTATAGTGCTTGGTGTAAACGATGAAGAGGTGGATTTGAGGTCGCCCATACTGTCGAATGCGTCATGCACTACCAACAACGTAGCTGCAATGGTGAAAATTCTGGATGATAACTGGGGTATTATCGACGGTTATATTACAACCGTGCACTCCATGACCGGCGACCAAAACCTGCACGATGCACCGCATAAAGATTTGCGAAGGGCCAGGGCAGCATCGGGTTCCATTATTCCTACTACTACGGGAGCTGCAAAAGCTATTACAACCATATTCCCGCATTTGGAAGGCTGCCTCGGCGGGGCCGGTATCCGTGTGCCGGTTTTAAACGGCTCGTTAACCGATTTTACCTGCAGCCTTAAAAAGCAGCCTACTGTTGAAGCTATAAATAACGCCTTTAAACAAGCTGCAGACGGCTGTATGAAAAATGTGCTGGAGTATACTGAAGACCCGATTGTTTCGACAGATATTTTAGATAACCAGCACAGCTGCATATTCGATGCGCAGCTAACCTCAATAGTTGGTGGCCTGGTGAAAGTTGTAGGCTGGTACGATAACGAAATGGGCTACTCCAGCCGTTTGGCTGATTTAGTGGTGAGGATTAGTTTGTTGTAGTTGTATACGTTGTAAGGGTTGAGCGTGCTAAGCACTACAACCACTACAACCACCAATAGCTACTTCCCATATTTTACATATGCTACCGCGCTGGTTGTTGGATAGTTTTTTTGCTTATAGTAGGTGTATGAGGAAAATGTGATTAAATCCTGGTAGTGGCCCAGAATGATATTTTGCTGGTCGGTTGCCAGTTGAGGCGAGTCGTAAGTTTTTGAAAACGTAAGCTGACGATGAACGGCAATCTTTTTTACTTTAACACCGTTGATCAGCGTATCGCTGATAGTTTTAAATCGTATGTTATTTAAATTGTCTTCAACATAATTGTAGGCAGTCACTCCATTTTCGCCCTCTGTTGAAAAATCGAAAGCAGCGAGCACTGATTTTTTAAAGTCTTCTTTCAGATGTACGGCGTAAGTCTGCTCGTAAGCATCGGCCATCAAAAAAATATTAACCCTTTCATCAAAAACCAGGTTCAGTGTTTTACCGCTAACAGCCGTTTTAACATTTTGGGGATATATAATAAATGCTGCCATATGTATGGAATCATCATGGCTTAGCTTTATGGTTGGATCGGGTGTGGCGGATAAATGACCGTTATTGGTTTTGGTAGTATCGGTGGATGTTGGTTTTACATCACCTTGTTTGTTGCAGCCCCACAGCATAATGGAGATTAACAGGATAGGAAGTATTGTTTTCATAATAAAGTAATTAGTCAATACGCCCTGCGAAATTATATATGCAATAGTTATGCTAAATTTGGCGGCCTTACCCCGGTATAGCCCTAAATGGTGAAAAATGCAGCTTTTGCTCAGTAATGGCCGATTTTTATTCCAGGGAAGTATTGAGGCTGGGAAAATGCCGCCCCGTTTTTGGGGAAAGGCATCCATAGTTTATAAAGATGATTAAGTTTATTACACCAAATGATTTATTAGGTATTCGCAGTGCGGTATTGCGTGACGGTATGCCACTTGAGGAGTGCATATTCCCTACAGATAATCTGCCCGGCGCTTTTCATCTCGGCTATTATGCGGGTGAAGAGCTGACTTGTATAGCCTCATTTCACCCGCAAAGTTACGGCGAATATGCCGGTACCGGTTACCAACTGCGCGGGATGGCTACAACAGAAGAATACCGTGGAAAAGGATTCGGCAACCAGCTACTTAATTTTGGTATCGTTTATTTGCGCGGCCAAAAAGCCGGTTACCTGTGGTGTAATGCCCGGAAGAAAGCAGCTCAATTTTATTTAAATATGGGTTTTGAGCTTATTTCGCCTGAATTTGAGGTGCCTGTTATAGGGCCTCACTATGTAATGTATGTTAAGATTCAATGATATTTTCGTGAATTGAAACACCTTTTTAATTTTGGCGTTCCGATTTTAGAATTAAATGCTCATTTTGGCGGCTCGAAAATCGTTTGCATAAACCACTTGCATAAAAACTATGAAAACAGTAGACCAAATCAGCTTTTCAGCAAAAAAAGCGCTTATCAGGGTAGATTTTAATGTACCCCTGGATGAAAACTATAACATAACCGACGATAACAGGATGACAGCTGCGCTGCCAACCATTAAAAAAATATTGAATGATGGCGGTGCAGTAGTCCTGATGTCGCACCTGGGCAGGCCAAAAGGCGGTCCGGAAGAGAAATATTCGTTAAAGCATTTGATACCGCACTTGTCGGATTTGCTGGGCCAGCAGGTGCAGTTTGCTGATGATTGTATTGGTGCTGCTGCGGCGGAAAAGGCAAAAGCCTTGGGTAAAGGCGAAGTATTGCTGCTGGAAAACCTGCGCTTTTATAAAGAAGAAGAAAAAGGCGATAAGGATTTTGCCGAAAAGCTTTCAAAACTGGGCGACATTTATGTGAATGATGCTTTCGGTACTGCCCACCGCGCACACGCTTCAACTGCCGTTATCGCGCAGTTTTTCCCGACTGCAAAATGCTTCGGCTACCTGATGGCGGCCGAGCTGCAGAACGCAGAAAAAGTATTAAACGGTGCCGCAAAACCTTTTACAGCTATTATGGGCGGCTCGAAAGTATCTGACAAAATCGAGCTGATTGAAAAATTGTTAGACAAAGTTGATAACCTGATTATTGGCGGTGGTATGGCTTACACCTTCGCTAAAGCTGATGGCGGCGCCATAGGTAAATCATTAGTAGAGGCTGACAAGCTGGACCTGGCCCTTAGCCTGGTTGAGAAAGCAAAACAAAAAGGTGTGAACTTATTACTACCGGTTGACAACGTGATTGCCGATAAATTTGCCAACGATGCTAAAACCGGCATAGCCGTAACCGGCGAAATTCCTGATGAGTGGGAAGGCCTGGATATAGGCCCCGAGACCGTTAAATTATTCAGCAAGGTTATTGAAGAATCAAAAACCATATTGTGGAACGGCCCGATGGGTGTTTTCGAGATGGATACTTTTATGGTGGGTACTAAAGGCGTTGCTGATGCAGTAGCTAAGGCGACCGATAATGGTGCATTCTCACTAATTGGCGGCGGCGACTCCGCTGCAGCCGTAGCTAAATTTGGTATGACTGAAGATGTGAGCTATGTATCAACCGGTGGCGGCGCATTGCTGGAATACATGGAAGGCAAGGAATTGCCGGGTGTGAAAGCGATTAATGAATAATAATAATAAAGGCTGACATTAATGATATAAAAGGAGGTGGGCATTGTCCACCTCTTTTTGCGTTATGCGAGTTTATGTGGTTATATTAGTATTAAGAATATTGTAAGCTTATGTTGAAAGTTCGCGAATTTGATGAAACCGACCGCATGGCATTACGGGAGATTTACCAGGCTTCCCGCCGGCAGGCCTTTCACTGGCTGGCGCCTTCCTCATTTCAATTAGCGGATTTTGATAAGGATACGGAAGACGAAAAAATTTTAGTGGCTGAAGATCATGGCCATTTGGCAGGCTTCATTTCAATCTGGATGCCTGATAATTTTATTCATCATTTATTTGTGCATCCTGACTTTACCAGGAAAGGGATTGGAAAAGCATTGCTGGGTGCCAGTGTTGCTTTACTCAATGGCACCATTTCGTTAAAATGCCTTAAGCGAAATAAAAAAGCAGTAGGTTTCTATAAGGCTCAAGGCTGGGTAATTGAGGGAGAAGGTAGTGACGACGCAGGTGGTTATTATTTAATGAGGAATAAGTGACCATTTGCATATCGCACATTTAGACATCCTTGCATCAATTACGTAACGATTTTATGAAGACAACCCAGCCCGGTTGTCTTTTTTATTTTATTACGTACTTTTAGCTGCAATAACTGACCAACGATGAAAAAAACTATACTAATAGCTTTTGGCTTTCTGCTTTTAGCTTTCTGCTCCACGGCACAGCCCCGCGGCGAAAACCCTAATGCCGCTTATGTAAAAGACAACTATACTAAATACGAGTACGAAATACCAATGCGCGATGGCAAAAAGCTGTTCACATCGGTTTATGTGCCCAAAGACCAGGCAAAAAAATATCCCTTTATGATGGATCGTACGCCTTACAGCGTAGGGCCTTATGGAGCTGATAAATATAAAGGCAGCCTTGGCCCCTCAACGGCTTTTTTGCATGATGGGTATATTTTTGTGTACCAGGATGTACGGGGTCGCTATATGAGCGAGGGCATATTTGAGGAAATGATGCCGGAGAAGGAAGTTCATAAAACCAATAGCGATGTTGATGAAGGTACCGATACTTACGATACTATCGACTGGCTTTTAAAAAATATCCCGAATAATAATGGTAAAGTAGGCGTGTGGGGTATATCTTATCCCGGGTTTTATACAACAGCTTCTTTGTTAAGCCGTCACCCGGCACTGGTAGCAGCATCTCCGCAGGCACCGATGTCAGATTTATGGCGCGATGACGGCTGGCATAACGGTGCTTTCTTTTTGGTAGCGAATTTTGGCTTCTATCCCGGTTTTACCAACAGGCAGGATGATAAACCCACCCAGCGCCGCGGCGGTCGTTTCAATCCAGGCACCAATGATGGCTACGACTTCTTCCTGAAGATGGGGCCGATGAAAAACACCAACGACAAGTATTATAAAGACACCATCCGCTTGTGGAACGAGATGATGGACCACCCGGATTACGACCAGCACTGGAAAGACCGCAACGTACTTTATCACCTGCATGATATTAAGACAGCAGTTTTGGTTACCGGCGGCTGGTATGATGCCGAGGACTTATATGGGGCTATCAACACCTATAAAACCCTGGTTAAGAAGAATCCTAAAACGCCGGTTTACTTTACCATGGGCCCATGGGTACATGGTGGCTGGGCCGGCGGCGCTGGTGACCATTTGGGCGACGTGGATTTTGGTGGCCCGACAGGTCCGCATTACCGCGACGACATCGAGTTCAAATTCTTTAGTCATTATTTGAAAGGTACTGATATGGATATAGCACCGGTTAGTACATTCGAAACCGGCGTTAATAAATGGAAAGAATATAAAACGTGGCCTCCGGCAGATGCACAGGAAAAACAGTTGTACCTGCTGCCTGGTGGAAAACTGTCGTTCGCTACGCCAACCGGCAGCACGGATAGCTATGACGAATACGTGTCAGACCCCGATAACCCAGTGCCTTTTCTTGACCATAAAAGCATGGATATGGACCGCGATTATATGACCGCCGACCAGCGCTTTTTGGCCAACCGTAAAGATGTGTTAAGCTATACTTCTGATGTGCTTACCGGCGACGTTACCATTGCAGGTAACATCTGGGCGAATTTGAAAGTATCAACCACAGGTACCGATGCCGACTTCATAGTAAAAGTGCTGGATGTTTATCCTGATACAGCATCGAACAATAAATTTACCCGTAAGGATGTGAAAATGGCCGGTTATGAGCAAATGATACGCAGTGAGCCTATCCGCGGCAAATATCGCAATGCGTTCGATAAACCGGCGCCGTTTACGCCCGGAAAGGTAACCCCGGTAAACTGGGAACTGCAGGACGTATTGCACACCTTTAAAAAAGGCCACCGGATAATGGTACAGGTGCAAAGCACGTGGTTCCCTTTAATTGACCGTAACCCACAGACATTTGTTGACATTATGAAATGCGATACATCGGCCTTTAAAAAGGCAACGCATAAAATTTATACATCAAAGGCTAATCCAAGCTTTTTGAAGGTCAGAGTAGTAGAATGATGTGCGGATTGTTGATGTGCGGATTTTTAATGAGTGAATAAATGAAAATATACATCCTGGTTTTGTTGGTATCTGTTTGTGTTAGTTGCTTTGGCCAAACTAAGGTGGAACAGAACATAGAATACAAGTCAGTTTCACTGACGGCCGGGGACAGCACTTTCCTGGCATTAAAAGATACTGCTCAAAAATATATCGGCGTTTTTATCGATAGTCTTAAAACGCATGGCAGAGATAATGTGAATTATAGTTTTAGTATAAAGTCTGATTTTGTGGAGAACGGTATTCATGAACATATGTGGTCCCAGGTTTTCTTATCGGACAAAAACATACTCAAGGGTGTGTTTATCGATTCGCCATTTAAGCTAAAGAATATCAAAGCGGGAGATAAGGTAACTATAAAGTTGAGTGATGTGGAGGATTGGATAATGGAAGACCTGAAAAGAAATACTAAAAAGGGGTATTTTTCTGAAAAGTATCTGGACAGTAAGGAATAATTGGGACAAGAATCTCTGTGGTCTTTTGCAGCCTGCCGGTAACTAAATCTGGCAGGTTTTTTTATTTAGTATAGCGCATAACTTGTTTTAAATTAAAACCTTATCTTGACTGAGATGTTTCCGTTTGAGTTATGATAAAGTTAACCGGCAGATATCTGCTAATACTTGTATTTACCGCATCGCTATTTACATCTGCGAAATCCTTCGCCCAACATCCAGATACCGTTAAAACCGGCATCTACATTACCAGCATACATGATATCAATTTTAAGGATAAAGAATACAATATCACGCTGTGGCTATGGCTCAAGTATAAGAATAAGGATTTTGATTTTCTGCATAACCTGGAAGTGCCGCAGGCCAAGTCGGTTACAACCTCCTTTTCAACCATCGATTCGTCGAACAACAGGATTTACCTGCTGATGAAGCTGCAATGCGTGATGAAAGATTCATGGGCGGTGAATAATTTCCCGTTCGATAAGCAAAAGCTTCGTTTCTCGATAGAAAACTCCCAATACGATTCCAAGTCGCTTGTGTTTGTTGCTGATACGCTTGGTAAACACTTCGACCCTCGTTTTACCTTGCGTGGCTGGGACATAGACAGTCTTGATGTTGTAACCGGGATTAAAAAATATGAAACCGCCTTCGGTGATGACAGTCAGCCTAAGCCGCATACCGAGTACAGCAATTTCAGGGTACGTATACAGATTGACAGGGACGCGATTGGCCTGTTCTGGAAAATGTTTCTTGGCATGTATGTGGCTTTCCTGATTGCTTATATGTGTTTTTATATCCACGCTGATAGTATCGACTCGCGGTTTGGCCTGAGCGTTGGCGCCTTGTTTGCTGTAATCGGTAATAAATATATCGTTGATTCTTCGCTGCCGGAGTCGACCACGTTTACTTTGGTAGATACGCTGCACGGGGTTACGCTCATTTTTATCCTCACCGTTATTGCGTGCACAGCATGGTCACTCAAACTGGTAAAGCAGGATGAAATAGCAAAATCAAAAAGATTTGATTTTGTAAGTGCGCAAGTACTGCTTGGAACTTATTTGCTCCTAAATGCCTGGTTTATTTTCGAGGCGACAAGGTTTGCCAACGGGTAACTGTAAGTAAAATTGGCTATCGAGATATCATGCCGCTAACCTGATAACTTTGTGCGCATTGCCCATCTACATGAAAATGTGGAAAACAGGGTTAACACAACTTAACACTATTTGAATTTTAAATCGCTTAATTATCTTATAATAAGGATATTACAAAAATTAGCTGAAAATAATTTTTTCAACATCTTTATGAAAATTAATAATATTGGCATGTTTTGTGAAGTGAGCCAACGCGCCGTTAATTTTCGCCAATCGCTTAATGGGGCGTATCCGATATCATAGTCGTTAACCTAAGGGCATTCGTGCATGTTGTCCCCCTCTAAATCTCCCCCGGTAGCCCGGTAGGGGGAGACTTTGGCTGCGGTGGCGTTTGATTTTTTTAAAGTCCTCCCAACCGGGGAGGATTTAGGTGGGGCTTTACCCCCCCATGCAAAGGGTGAATTATCCTTAGGTTAACGGACATGGTATCCGATATAGCCACAGCCATACGCACATCAGAAATTCGTACATCCGCACATCAAACTCACTTTGCCAAATAAAACTTCTCCCAAAAATCTTCTGAAGTAAATAGAGCGCTGCGGTCTGCACCACCTCCGCCGGAACTCCCAAAATTCCCGCCACGACTGCGGCCGCCGCCTCTGCCGCCACGGCCTCCTCCTCCAAAGCCGCCGCCACCTCCGCGGCTACCCCGACCTTCGCCGCCTTCATGATTTTCGCTTTGCGCCGGTTTTGTTAAACCGTTAAGCTTAATATTAAAAGCCCATTCGTTTTTTAGGGCATCATCAGCATGAAATAGTCGAATAGGAATTGCCGCTTCGCAAACCAGGTAGCCTTTGTCGTCATAATCAACAGCGGTTTTTATACCGTAGGTATTGCTGGTGGTTATCATCTCGTCTTCTATATCCTTAAACCCGGTTGCTTTAATTCCCCGGAGTATCGTCAGCATGGTTTGCATCAGGGCATCATGATCCTGTTTGCTGTCGTCACCATTTCCAATTTGTGTGTTAGTGAGCGGTGTGCCACCATTAGTAGCAAGCGGAAAAGTTATGCTATAGGTTTCTTTCTTTTTCCCTTTAGTGTTGATGCTAAAAGTAATACCAGCCCTTAAAATGCGGGTTTGTTCACTCCTGTCAATTACTCTTACGGCCATATACAGGGTATCTTTGGTATTGGCCAATGAATAATTGATATGTTTTTCGGTATTATAGTAACGAAGGCTGTCACCCCACTCTTTTGCGGAGCCATCGACCGATATATTTTGCGGAGGCGCCGCGAGCGATGAGGTTGTTTGTGCTTTACTTAAGTTGGCTGCACTTAATTGAATGACAACTGAAAATGCAAGGTAGGGGACAAATGCTTTCATGTAGTAAAATTATGCCTTTAAACCCTTAAAGCCCTGTTTTATTGTAGTTTTTTAAGTAATTTTGTGGTTACGATGCCGACTGAAACACAGGAAGAAACCTTTACCCTCGAGGAACTATTAGTGGGGCTTAAAGAACTCCACCGCCTTATATTATGGAACGATGACCACAATACGTTCGATCACGTAATTTTTTGCATGATGAAATACCTCGACTATTCTGAGTCGCAAGCCGAAAAAATTGCCTGGAAAGTGCATAACGAAGGTAAGTGTGCTATACTGGAAGGCTCATTCACCGAAGTGGAGGTTTATCGCAAAATACTTCAGCAGGAAGGGCTGACCGTAAGCGTGGAGTAGGACATAGCTAATGACCGAAAGTTGCTGAATTCAGGCAAATAGAATAATTCCAAAAGAACAGCCCTTTTCAAACTGAATTGAAAAGGGCTGTTCTTTTAAATAATATTTTAAGAGATCTTAAGAAACCATATAGTTCCAGCCATGCACGTCAGCTACCCTGCCGTATTTAATGGCATCCAGTTCAGTTAATACCCGTTGCGAAAATTCGCGGATTTTAGGGTCGCTCAAAAAGTACTCTTCGCCATTGTGGCTAATAGAACCAACCGGTGCGATAGTGGCGGCAGTACCTGCGCCAAATGCATCCTGCAACTTGCCGTTTTTAGCGCCTTCAATTATTTCTGCAACCGACACACGGCGTTCTTCAACAGTCATACCCCATTCGCGGGCCAGTGTAAGCACGGTATCGCGGGTAACGCCGTCTAAAATGGTATCGCGGGTCGATGGGGTTATCAATTTACCATCCAGCACAAACATTACATTGGCTGCACCCATTTCCTCGATGTATTCGTGGTTTTTGGCATCTGTCCATATCAATTGGTCAAAGCCTTCTTCCATTGCCCTTTTTGCCGGCAGCATGCTGCCGCCGTAGTTACCGGCCGACTTTGCATAACCCATACCGCCTTCAGCAGCGCGGGTATATTTAGTTTCTATTTTAACACGTAAGGTTTTTGAAAAATATGGACCTGTTGGGCCTATCAGCACCATGTATTTATAGCTTTTTGACGGCGCCACACCCAGGTAAGGATCGGTAGCGAACATAAACGGCCTGATGTACATGGCGTGGTGCGCCTTTTCAGGTATCCAGTCGCGGTCAATATCAACCACGGCTGCTATACTTTGGATAAATATCTCTTCTGGCAACGTAGGCATGCACAGGCGTTCTGCCGATTTATTAAAACGGATTGCATTTTTGTCCGGGCGGAAAACAGATACCTGTCCATCGGCATGTTTGTAGGCTTTTAATCCTTCAAAAAAAGCCTGGCCATAATGCAGCGCCGAAATCGCAGGACTCAAACCAATTTCGCCATAAGGCAGAATTTCAAAATTTGTCCATTCGCCATCGACGTAATCTGCAGAAAACATGTGGTCGGAGAAATTTCTGCCGAATGGCAGGTTGCTAAAATCCGTTTCTTGTAAACGGGAATGTTTGGTTTTAGTGGTTTTGATTTCGAGCGTCTCGGTCATGGCCTTAGTGTATTTAATCGGAAAATGGCAAGGTAGGGATTTTTTCGCTGATTATGGGTGGATTATAGCTGACTGGCAGTTTTTTACAATAATATTAGAGAATTGCAAAAGCGTCAAAACTACACTATTGCAATATTATTTTGTAAATTTGTATAACGACAGAGAAGGCAAGGTTATGGCTAAAAAAAATATTGAGACAGAAAATGAGGTAGCGCCCCCATTTACCAGATTTAAATCTTATTCTGTAGAAGAAATTCTCGCCGCGGGCGGGGCGATTGCTTTTGCAGATAAATTGGGAAAAAACGCAAGAACTCTATATGAAGGATTGAAAAGTTTGCCCAAAGACGTTTTTTTAACTGAAGAAGAAGCCCAGCAAGCGTTAGATACATTGAGAGCAAGTAAATGAAACTGTTGCTTGATACGAATATTTTAATACATCTTTCGAAAGACCCAAGCCTTCGTCTGCTTGAAAAAATTGTTGGGATAGATAATCAAAAGGTTTTTATATCAATTGTTACGATAGCCGAGTTGAAGTCATTGTCAATTCAACACGATTGGGGCGATAAACGAACGGAAACACTTGAGAATATTTTTGGAAGAGCTATTGTGATTGAAGCAACAGAAAATCTTGTTGAAACTTACGCCCAAATCGACTCTTTTTCTCAATGCAAAAACCCACATCACCGCAGCAGTTCTTTCGCAACTCCCCGCAATATGGGCAAAAATGATTTGTGGATAGCCTCAACTGCAGCACTGCTGGGCCTAAAGCTTATCACTACCGATGCTGACTTCAATCACCTCCACGATGTGTTCATCGAAATTGAATACCTTAAACCGGAACAGCTAAAAAGCTAATGGAAAAACCGGTGCTATTCTGCCGGTATAGTTATTCAAACACCCTGTTTTTAAATATCTCCTTTAAATCCGTGAAACTCTGTTTCGGGTTTCGGCATATGTACACCGTTTGGTAGTGCCGTCCGTCCTCGCTGTCTTCCGCATACGGATTGGTTATCTTTTCGAAAGGGATAATGGTCCCAAAAAAAGGTTTCCAGAAATTAATGCCCGATTCATCGCTATTGAAAACGATAACGGCAGCAGGCATTTTGCCATCAGGCGCCCATAAATAAAAACTGCCATGGTATGAAAATGCTTCTGGCAGTTGCCAATCACCACGGTAAAGGTTAACCGCTCCGGCCTGGCTATAATGTTTACCCCAAATGCGGCAATCTTTCTTGTCACTATCGGGCAGTGAGTTATAGGCCCGCTTTATAGCGGCAAGCGTATTATGCCAAAGCTGTTTCGAATAATATTCCTGGTAATGCACTTTATATCTGTTATCTTCTTTTTTAATGTGTGCGAATTTTATAAAACTGTTTAACGGAAGTACCGCCAGCCCATAAGGAATTAATATATAGCCCGATGCTAAAAGTATTGCTGCCAACGCATACAGCGGCCACCGGCGTTTGGCGAGCACGCGTTGCTCAAACCATACGCTGCCTATGGCTATTATGGTAAGCATAGCCGGAAAAAAGTAGTAAGATTTACCTTTGCTGATTGCTAAAATACAAACCGATAGTACGATAGAAATGGCTACCGGCCGGTAGAGCTGCTTGTCTGTGGCGGTAAACATGTACACCATTCCGCCCAGCCAGATTATTGCAGAAAACGGATTTAAACCAATAACCAGGTCGGTGAAGTTTTTTAAGGCGCTGATGTCATTTAGCTGCGTTTGATACAGCCGCGAAAAGTGTTGCACCACCGGGAAATGATGATTATACTCCCACCAAAGGTTGGGACTTATAATCAGCATAAATAATAAAACGCAATACCAGAATGGCCCCGGAAATAGGGCCGCGCGGCTGCGGGCAAAAAAAAACAGGCTTGATAGCCCGGCTATAAAAAACAGGCTATCGTATTTTGTTAAAAAGCCGAAAGCACAAGCTGCTATCAGGCAATAAAGGTATTTTACTTCAAGCGTTTTATTAAACCGCACTAACTGGTAAAAACCAAGGACCCAAAAGAACTGCGTAAACACTACCGGTTGAAACAGTTGAAAACTGCGCCCGTATCCCGGAGAAACTAACACGCAAAGCAACGCTATCGATAGCGCCTTTACACCGCCACCCAGCTCGGTTACTATCGCGCCTAATAATACGATAATTAGCGTTGAAGCAAGGTGCGTAAATATATGATGAACAAACACCGACTGCGAATGAAACTGGTTTTGCACCCAGGCTAACCAGCCAATTACCGGCGGGAACTCCATATATCCCCAATCAGGGTGGTTGCCCGTTTCTATATGCAGCAGTTCGTCGGCCTGGAAGCCTGAGTTACCATCGGCGATGAGGCGCAGTATTAAATTAACGGCACAGAATATAAATATGATTAAGTATGCTTTTCTTTTATTGCTCATTTTGTTTGATAAATAAACTGTCTGGTTTGTCAGGCGACTGAATTATTTGTCAAACGTAAGGAGATAGCGTGAAGGCATTTGAAAGCTTGTTGCGGGTGACAAGCTTTTGTGACGACGAACAACGGTCTTATCTAACAGGCTTGTTTAGCTGGTTAAACAATTTGTCGAAACGGGGAATATTTACTCTTGATACCGGGATTTTATCGGTCGTACCGTTAAATGAAATTAAATACCCCTGGGCGTTGCCCGAAATTTTTACTACATGATTGGTATTTACCAGGTAGGTGCGATGACATTTAATAAAATTTGGATGACCGGATAGCTGATCTTCGAGGCTTGTTAATGAAATTCTTTTAAGTTCCTTTTCCAGGCTGCCGTTTTTATCAATGAAGAATTCAACATAATTTCCATCGGCTTTTGCAAACACAAAAGCATCGGGATTAAAACTAAAATCGTCGCTTTTTATATTGGCTTTGATAAATATAGGGTCAGCTGTTTTATCTTTTTGGCTGATATTATCAGTGACAGTGGGAGGACGTAGCGCTATTTCTTTAGCTTTTGAAGCTGAATAATAATTAGCAAAGATAATATAGGCTGATAACAGGCTTCCGGCGAGATAGGTATTTCTAATCTCTTCCCATAGATAGCGCCACGCCATAGTTCCGGGATTGGTGTATAAAAGCCTCCGCATAAAAAAGCCGCAGGTGCCTATTATCAAAAACAATACGGCAAGGTGTATAAGCTCCCGGTTAAATGTCCACCTGTTTTGTAACGGGCGTTCTTTTGAAAAGAAATTCAGGCACGTAAAGTAGATATAAAATAGGCATATCGGAACTAAGGCATGGAACAAACAGGTAACCGTATATGAAAACCTTTGCTCAGCCTCGTTTACACCAAACGGACGGAAAAGAAAAAGAAACAAAAAGATAAGGGCAAACTGTATAGCTGCAATTTTCAGCAGATTTTTGGGCTCATAACGGTAGTTATAATTGATATTCGTATCAACCCCAGTTATCCCCGCTATCGCTTTCATATCTATTTAAAGCCTGACCAGCCAATTATCCATTAATCTCCTTCAATACCTTCTCCACCCAGGCCTTTCCCCAGTTCTCCAGTTCCTGCTCATTCCATAGCGATGGATAAAAAATACGTTTCTGAAAACGCGGAGGTAGATATTTTTGCCAGTTAGTACCGCCGGTCGCCTTAATTTCTTCCGGCTCGCGGTTGAGATAGCGCACTGCGGATTTATAATGCACTAAAGGCCAGTTTACGTTTACGTTAACGTCCAGCTGCTTTAATTCGGTTTCGAGGTCAGGCGTTGAAAGTCCGTTCGCTTTCAGCTCGTGGTATAAAGCGTAAAAGTTATTGTTAGCGCTCGCTTTGGCGAGATTGATAAATTTATCAGCGTATTTTTTCTCGAACTGTTTAAGTGTAAGCGTCTTTTTGCCTGTAGACAGTTCCGTCGCACCGAATTTCCAATAAATGTACTCGAATTGTTCTTCCACAGATGCACCGGCCAATTCCTGCCGTTTATCTTTAGCAACAAGGTTTATAAAATCCGTCGCATAAATCTCTATCAATCGATACTGTCCTGATTGAAATCCGCTGGCCGGTAACAGCGACATCCTGAATTTTAGGAATTGCTCTTTCTCCATGCCATCAACCATAATACCAAACGAAGTAGTCAACGCTTCAAAATATTGATTGATGCGTTTTAAACGTGCAGTAAAGAAATCAGCAGTTAAAGACTGCGCTACCGTTATCTGCTTACATTCATGCAATACCAGTTTAAAATACAATTCTGTAATCTGATGATACATAATGAAAATCTCTTCATCCGGGAACGGAGTTTTTGGGCTCTGCAGGCTTAATAACGTATCCAAATGGATATAATCCCAATAGGTTAAAAAATCGGCATAAAGCAAACCATCCAGGTACGATACCATATCCTGGCCCATGGCCTCATACTTTTCCTGTAACTGCGCCAGGCGCTCTTCAATTTCGGGAGAAAAATGCATGGACAAATGTAGAAAGAAAACGCTTACCTCATAAACCCCGGTGTTTCCCGTTAAAGCAAAACTTTTTCCAGGAGCAAAACATATCCGCCGCTATTTGTTATAATTTACACCAAAACGTTTACAGTCATGAAAATCAGTAAAATACTCATAGGTATCGACGACAGTAAATATGCCGAACACGCCGCCGAATACGGTTTTGATATCGCGCATAAATTTAAGGCTTCGGTAGGGGTAGTAAATATTATTGAACCGATGGTAATCCCGGAAACCAGTGTGGGTGTCGACCCATTGATGGGAACAGGTACGACCGGTAACATTGCACAGGAGATGGAGATACTCGATATTCAGAAGAATAATTCAGAAAGCATTGTCGATGCAGTAGTGAAAAGATTAGCAGGCGACATCGAAGTAACTCACTTTACCGAATACGGCTCAACTGCGGATGGTATCATCACTTGTGGTAAGGAGTTTGGTGCTGATCTCATCGTCATCGGTACCCATCGCCGCAGCGGCCTCGACAGGTTATTGATGGGCAGCGTAGCCGAACACGTAGTGCGGCATTCCGAAATACCGGTGCTGGTAGTTCCGTTTAATTCTTAATCAGTTATAAAGTTGCAGCGGCCATGAACTATCAGCCATGAACCCTAATACAGCAACCTGAATTTAATAGTATGCTCAATCGCTTTCAGTTCATTTAACACTTCAGTATCGTAGCCCGTGTTAACATCGGTAATTACATAACCAATCTGTGGGTTTGTCACCAAAAATTCGCCAACTATATTGATATTATGACGTGCAAATACATCGTTAATTTTTGCGAGTATACCCGGCACATTTTTATGAATATGTATCAGTCGGTGCGCATTGCTCACGCGCGGCGGCTGCAAATCGGGAAAGTTGCAGCTGGTATGTGTTTTCCCCTCGTTCATAAACGCCATTACCCTTTTGGGGATGAAATCGTCATTACGGGGGTTATGCTTGGGGTCGTCAAAAATAATAACACCGTTTTCGCAAGCAGTTTCGGCAAGCTTGCGACTAGTTATTTTTCCAAAAATCCCTATAACTTTTAACCTGCCCGCATTTTGCACTTGCTCCGGCGTTGGCTGGTGCGTTTCATCGCAAAAAAGCACGCCCGCTTCCTGCAGGTATTTATCCTCTATGGTTTCCTGGTGGCGGATGTTATAGCCTTCCTTCTTCATCTGCGCCAATGCTTCATCTTCAACATCGCCCACAACCAAACATTTAATACGGTTTTTAGGATAAGATATGGCACGTGGCAGCTTATTGATGAATAAAAACTCATCAAAGCTTGGTGTAATATGGTCCGCTTTTTCGGCGACCGATTTACGTTCGATATTTTCCGTAAACGCAAAGAACTTCTTGATCATACCCGATTCCTTTAGCTGGAAATCGGAGTAACCATCACCAATACCGTAAATGTCGCCCCGCAGGTTCAGCTCCTTCAATAGCTTAACCTTGCCCCCTTCCTGGCTCAGCGGGTTTTCACGATCGTAACCGATGATATTTCCGTCGGCATCAAACACGAATGTATTGGCGTAGATATTTTCCTTTTTAATATGGTACTCTGTAACAACGGGTATAATAAATTCTTTAAAACCGCCCGATACAATCAGCACCTCATCCGCATGTTTTTTAAAGAATTCCGTATTGCGCGAAAATGAAACAGATACCTTCTTTTTTAAATGAGTGATAAGCTGTTTCAAATGGTCGCGGTTGGCTTGCAATAATTTCACACGACTCTCGAGGCTTTGCGTAAACGATAGACGGCCTTCCATACTGGCATTGGTAAGGTCCTCTATTTGCTTATAAATGCTTTCGCGGTCTGGGTGGTGACGCAGTGATATGCGCGCCAGTTCGTCTAATGCTTCAACTTGTGTAAACGTACTGTCGAAATCTATAATAAAGTATTGGCTCATTGTCGATATGCTAATCCCGATAGCTATCGGGAGCGGATTTGCAAATGTGCGGATTTTTTAAATTGATTTTAAAAGATGTTTATAAAGTTGATAGGATGACTAGGGTATTGTGGAAAAGGAGTTCGAATTCCGGTTATAGGTTTTGGCTGGATATCGGTTTTAGAAGAACTAATTCTTTTATATTTACGACAACAAAAATCGAAGATCACAATGGAGCCCAAGGTATTTTACACCCCTAATGCGCCGCGCCCGAATGCATTTGTTCCGCAGGCGGTAATTGCCGGCAATTTTATATTCGTTTCCGGAACTTCTGGTGTGGATTTAAGCACAGGTAAATTAGCGGGAGATAGTTTCGAAGCACAGGCCACCCAGGCTTTTAAAAATTTGAAAACTATTTTAGAAGATGCCGGCAGTTCGATGGATAAAGCAGTAAAAATAACCGCATTCATGGTATCAGGTGCCGATCCGGATTTTTCCGTCATCAACAGGATTTATGCAGACTTTTTCCCAAAAATAACACCTGCCCGCAGCGCACCGCAGGTAGCACCATTTCCCTACGGTATTTTGTTTTCGGTTGAATGCATAGCTGTTATTTAACCGCACCCACCACGCAGTCAAACTCCCCCTTTAGGGGGCCGGGGGGCTTGCCAATATCCTCAGCTCTTTCGGGAAGTAATTATTAATGCGATTCGGCAACAGCTTCGCCCAACCCAGTGCCTGCCCTTCAAAGTTCATCAGGCTCCAGCCTTTATTATCGGTAGTTATCTCAATGCTATCGCGGCGCAGGTATTGGATGGCCTGCTCCCACGTTAGCTCGGTTTGCAAAACCTTTTCCTTATTTATATATATACTAAGTGCCAGCTCATGGTCGGGCACCAGGTCATTGCCCATCAGTTTACCTATGCGTACGCCTGATTTTTTAAGGTATAAATATCTTTGCAGAAGTTCGAGGCTTTCCTTATGCTGATGAGCTATTGCCAGCCATTCGTCGTTTACTTTGAAAACGTAAAACTCGTCTGGGGCCGTTAGGTATGACTTTACGATATCGATTTCTTTTGCCGGCAGCTTCTGGTTGTTCTTGTTTTTAAATATAGGTGGTTCGCCAGATGAATCCTTTTTACGAAGACAAGCCGCAAATAAGCCTTCGCCTTTTACCTGCCCGGGGTAGAAGCGGTACCCCCATGCTTTATTTACCTGCGATTCCGTTTCAACAATTCCCCACTCCTTATATATAGGTATACGAATAGTTTCCATATCAAACTCACTGCACAGCCAATCAAGTATAGCCTCATTTTCCTGGTGCGAGTAGGAGCAGGTACTATATATAAGGTAGCCTTCTTCCTTTAGCGCTGGATAAACATCGGCCAGTATACGTTCCTGTCGCTGATGGCACAGGTTTACATTCGCTTCCGACCATTCCTTCATCGCTTCCGCATCTTTACGGAACATGCCCGAGCCGGAGCAAGGCGCGTCTACCAGTATTACGTCGAAAAAACCGGGCAGCCGGTTAAAGTCGCGGGGATCATTATTGGTGACGATGGTGTTGGCGGTACCCCAGCGGTTCAGATTGTCGCATAATATAGGTACACGCGTTTTGATGATCTCGTTCGATACCAGCAGGTCACCGCTGTTTATTGCCGAATTAAGCAGCGTGCTTTTACCGCCCGGCGCGGCGCAAAGGTCGAGCACTTTTACTTCGTCATCAATATTTTGGCTGATGTGTTTATATATATGGTCGATAAACATAGACGATGCCTCCTGCACATAATAGCAGCCTGCATGAAAAAGTGGGTCGAATGTAAACGATGGGCGGGTATCTAAATAGTGCCCTTCGGCGCACCAGGGCACATTACCGTTTGTTTTAATGGGCGATTTTTTAAAAGGATTTATCCTTATTGTGGTGGGTGCCGGTAAATTTTCGTGTGCTTCCACGAAGCTTTGCGCATCAAAACCGGGTTCATTAACTAACGAAGCAATAAAATTATCAGGGAAAATGTGTCCGCTCATATCTGTTTCAAAGATACAAATAAGGCAATCGCCATCATTATGCCGTCTGCGTTAAAAATAAAAACCTGGGATATGTGGTAGTTTACAAGTAGTTACATTATTTGTTTTAACTAATTCAAAATTATTCTTGCAGAACCCCAAAAACTCTGTACATTTGCATCCCGCTTGAGAGAAAGGGCGGTAGTTATTTGAAATGTTGCAACTAAAAAGAATCTGAAAAATAAGTGAAAATAACACTTGACAGGAAGGAAAAGAAGTTGCATCTTTGCAGCCCGGAAAAGAGGAAGAGAAAAGTGAGAAAGCGGGCAAAAAAGAGGCA
>Ga0105239_10000890_pt1 | contig 42373 bp, 31 predicted proteins | sample KBSC44metaG_FD_92761 | JGI IMG/M metagenome (GOLD analysis project Ga0105239, IMG submission 92761) | Corn rhizosphere microbial communities from Kellogg Biological Station, Michigan, USA - KBS C4-4 metaG | ecosystem: Host-associated > Plants > Roots > Rhizosphere > Soil | place: Michigan, USA...
CCGGAGGCAGCACCCGCCGGTGCATCCACACCCGAGGTCCCCGCGCCGGCAGCCTTACCCGAAGGCCCCCCCGATGCGTCACCACCCGAGGTTCCCCCCTGGGCATCCACACCCACATCCCCCGTTTTCCCGGGAGTAACCGTCCGCTCTACCACGGACCCATTCCCACCAACAGCGGAATGGCCGCCGGCGCCATGGCCAGCAGTATGCAGGAAGTAATAGCCTGCCCCCCCCAACGGTAAAAGGAGAAATAGCCATAGAAATCTGCGTCTCCGACGCCTGTCTTCACTCAGTCTCTCATCAGTCAGTTCGGTAGACGACGGATTGTCCAGGGCAGCGGCCATCCTATCCCAGTCGGCACTGTCTGTTCGCAACGGGTATCGCTCAGACGCCCGCCGGAAAAGATCATCAAAGTCGTTGTCCTTTTGGTTTAACATACTAGTTTATCAATGTTTTCTGCGGTCAGGGCCTTCTGCAAATGCGCTCTGGCCTTTGACAAGTTTGATTTAGAGGTTCCAGTGGTGATACCCAGCATCTTCGCGATCTCAGGATGTGAATACCCTTCGATCACGTGCAGGTTGAACACCATCCGGTAAGCCGGGGGCAGATCCTTCACTAAAGCGATCAATTCTTTGTATAACACCGAATTGTCGGAAGACTGCCCGTCGTCCTTATGCTCCCAAACGTGTTCCGGTATAGGATACGTATTGCTGTTGTTGATCTCCCGGCGCATATAGTCTATCGCGGCATTGATCACTACCCTCCTGATCCATCCGATCAACAGCATCTCCACCTTCTCTTTATCCCTCACCTCAAACCGGCTGAAATTTCGGAACATCTTCAGGAAAGCATCGTGTGTCACCTCCACCGCCTGCTCATAGGTATTCACATACCGGAAAGCAATCTTTAAACACAGGCCATAATACTGGTCGTAGAGCATCTTCTGACACTGACGATCCTGCTCGGCACAACCTGTGATGATATGAAGTAGTTTTTCCAAATTATCCTGTTATCCTGCGGTGTTTCAATGATTGTTTTAGTCTAAACGCCTTATTTTTAATAGGGGTTGCCTGATCCGGCGCCCCAAACCTCCTCCTTCCCTCCTACGATCGGCTCTTTTCACCACCCGCCCCGGAGGCCACCACCCTGGCAGTCACAAGCAATTGACCTACATGCCTTTGTGTGTGCTCCGCCGCATGAAAGATCAGCCCCCCGACCGTTGACGGGATACGGTCCCTCCCAACTTCCCGCCGAGCCGTCAATTCCTCCTCCCTTATCCCCTTTATCTGCTCTAAGACCCTGTCGACCTGTATATTAAACCTTTCCACCAAATCCTTCGCGACATTTCCTCCCACCGGTCTACCGCGATCTCCCTCCGGCAATCCCTCCTCCCTCAAATAGGCCAGCTGCTCCTCACACAATCCCTCCCCCCTCGCATAGGTCAACAAACGGTCCAATACCCCCCTCAGATGCCGCAAATGGAACGCTACCGAAGCTACCCCTGCGGGCCGCTCCCATAATTTGTCGTCCGGAAATCCTTCCATCAATGCATTGACCTCGTCCCTCGCCTGCAGCAGCGCATGCACCACCGGTTGCAGCAAGGGCGGGAAACCAGGGACAGGCCCCCTGAGCCAGTATTCACGCTGAGCGAGCTGTTTCATAAATCCCGTTAAATTAGTAATTTTTCGCTGATTTCGCCCCGAAGAAGGCACCGCACTCACCGGGGGGCTGAAAAGAGTAAAGCGCGCCCGGCAGCTGAAGAAAGGATCGTCCAGCTCATCGGCCACAAGACCGACAAACACAAAAGGGTTTCCAACCGGCAAACACAAAAGAATCCCAGACCGGCAAACACAAAAAGGTCCCAGACCGGCAGACTCTTCTGCTGGACCTGGGAAAACCCCGGCAAACTGCTCTATGAAGCCCTACAGCTCAAGCTCCGATAACACATCCTTCCGCGACGTCTCATTGGCCAGTATCGTCACCGTCATCGGCAACGCATTCCGGTACTGCTCCCCGATCGAGATCCGCTCACCGGGCAGATACGCATACTTGTTGTCGAACGCAACGATCTTCTCGATGGAAATAATATACCCCCTGTGTACCCTGCAGAACAGGTCGGGAGGCAGCAGCTTCTCCCATTGTTTCAGCGTAACAAGCACCAGGGCGGTGGGCCTGTCTTCCATCACCAGCCTCGTATAGTTCTTACGAGCCTCGATATAGAGGATATGCTGAAAATCGACCTTTACATACTTGCCTTCGTGACGAATAAAGAAAAAAGATTGCACTTACTGTTCAATTTGCTTACAAAAAATGGATTTTACAACAGATGCGACGGGCCGTCAATAACGACGTTTAAGTAAGGGTGCAATACAGCTCTCCGGATAACGCCTCCAGAAGGAGAACATAGTTATTCCGCTTATCCGGAAAAAATTTAGTTGGATAATCAGGCCTCAAGACGCAGAGTTTTGGTTAATATGAATAGAGTTGCGAATATAGTCCTCATACAGCTGATACGCCTTTAACAACATAGCCACATGATCCTTAGGACTTATCAGCGCCCCATCCGGGTCGTGCGGCATCCCCTCGGAACAACCCCCATCCTGGATCCTCAAAAAAAATTCCTGGTCCCTGGTAGTATCCCCGCTTTCCATATATACGCAGAACTCCCGATTGTTTTCATAAAATCGCTCAATCTTCTTTTGCTCCCACCTCCAAAAACGCTTCCACTCTAGCATATCCTCCTCCGGCTGAAACAAAATAGCGTGATACCGGAAGGTATAATACTCGATATAGCCCGTAAAGACCGGCTTCACCTCCTTGAAAAAATGGATCTCCGAAGATTCTCCGCTAAACCCTTTTTGCGCATGTTCACATACGGAAGTCCAATACTCAAGACTGGATTTGAAACAGGCTTCAATCCTCTCCATTTCAGTACGGTCGGCAGCATTGTGGGAATGGAAAGCAGCCAGCAGCTGTTGGTAATATTCCTGATACTCAGGCGACATGGACATTGTCCAGTTTAAGGTTTAAAAGTATATGCCGGTAACACTCCCCGGAAAAAATTGTGCGTTCCCGGCAAAAGCGATTTCCACTCCCTCGTTCGGGAACTTCGCTATGCCCGTCCCTGAACACATCCAGGCAAAACAGCAAGGGCCTTGTAGAAACAAACCCCTGATGGACTCAAAAGTCACATGAGAAAACACTACACTTTATATAACTAAAACAAACGATATCAGGTCTAAAGAAGGCGTCAGGTCGATCAACCAACCATCGGGCTGGATCGTTGCGGTCGGCAACGGCATTTAAGTGTCATTGAGACGTGTAAATTAGAAACTTCCCCACCAGGTTTTCAAAAAACTACATGAATCCTACTATTCACTACACGAATTGTCTGTTTTTAACCACCAGACCATTCCGTTTTAGCAAGTCTTTTAGCAAACCGCAGTCCAACCCCTACCCATCCTTTCCCCCAAACCCGAACCCCAAAGTCCACCCCCTACCCATCCTTTTCCCCAAACCCGAACCCCAAAGTCCACCCCCTACCCATCCTTTTCCCCCAAACCCGAGCCCCAAAGTCCTTCCCCAAACCACCCCATCACCATCCCCCTAAGTCCCTCCCCAACAACAAAAAACCCACCGGAAAGCTCCCGGCGGGTCAAAAAAAATTATTTAAAAAAACCCTTATTTATCTTAATTGTTAACTAGATTGCAAAAAGAATTCCGTCCAAAAAAAAAGCCCCGCTGTAGAAACAAAGGGGCGCTAACGATTGCTTGCCATATGAAAAAAGGTAGTAATATCTTTTTTGACGAATGAGCCTCTAACGAATGCCTGTTAAGACGATTGCTGCCATATTTTTTCATCTCATTCTCTGCAGTAAAGGTACGATGCAAACGCCCGGCATTCTAATCAACTTATAGGTGAGTTAATTATGTCAAAATGATCTTTTTTGTGTGGAAACCTTTTACAGGATTGAGTTTTAGGATAATCCCTTCATTATGGCCAACCGGTTCTCAGATACCTTATTCCAACTTATACATTCTCTTGAAAAGTCCGAAAAAAGACACTTTAAGCTTTACATCAAACGGAGCTCGACAAAAGAGGACCTGAAGATCGTGCAGCTGTTCGACGCCCTCGACAAGCTCAGCGACTACGACGAAAAAAGTCTCCTCAAAAAGCTGCCCGGCATCGAAAAGCCACAGCTGAGCAACCTCAAAACCCATCTGTACAAACAAATACTCGCCAGCCTCCGCCTCCTCAAAAGCGCGGACAGCATCGACCTTCAGCTGAACGAATTCTTCGACTACGCCCATATCCTCTATAAAAAAGGACTCTTCCAGCAGAGCCTCCGCCTCCTCGACCGCGCCAAAGAGACCGCAAAAGCCAACCAGAAATTCAACTTCCTGGTACAGGTGCTCGCGCTCGAAAAACGTATCGAGACCCTCCACATCACCCATAGCATGCAGATGCGCGCCGAACAGCTGTCGGCCGAATCCCGCGAGGTCATCGACCGCATCGACATGGTCGCACGCCTGTCCAACCTCGCCCTGCTCATCTATAGCTGGTATATTCAAAACGGCCACTCCCGCAATGAAAAGGATGAGGCCCTCGTCCGCGAATACCTCAAGGAACAGCTGCCCGCCAACGCCTGGGAACAGACCGGCTTCTACGAACGCCTCTACCTCTACCAGAGCTACAACTGGTACGCCTTCATCCGCCAGGACTTCCTGATGTACTACCGCTACTCCCAGAAATGGCTCGACCTCTTCGAAGAACAACCCCTCATGATCCGCGTCGAGACTGGACATTATATCAAGGCCCTCCACAATCTCCTCAACGCCCACTTCGACCTGCGCAACTTCCGCCAGTTCGAGACCGTCCTGAGGAAATTCGAGACCTTCGCCAGGTCCGACCGGGTGATAGAGAACGATAACTTCCGCATCCAGTGCTTCGTCTATATCACCACCGCCAAGATCAACCAGGTCTTCATGCTCGGCAACTTCAAAGAAGGCCTCCTGATGGTCCCCGAGATCGAACATCAACTTACAGAGAACGACCTCTTCATCGACCGTCACCGCATCCTGGTACTCAATTATAAGATCGCCTCCCTCTATTTCGGGGCCGGCGACTACGACACCTGCATCGACTACCTCCAGCGTATCATCAACGACCAGATGGATCTCCGCAACGACCTCCAGTGCTACGCCCGGGTCCTCCATCTCATGGCCCACTACGAACTTGGCAACTTCGACCTCATGGAGTCCCTGACAAAGTCGGTATACCGATTCATGGCCAAACGCGAACGCCTGACCCGCGTCGAAGAAGAGATGTTCCGATTCCTGCGCACCTCCTTCCATACCTCCCGGTCCAGCATGCGCGCCGAATTCGAAAAATTCCTCGAAAAGATCCGTGGCTTCGAAGGCAACCGCTACGAGGCCCGCGCCTTCGCCTACCTCGACCTCGTCTCCTGGGTAGAAAGCAAGGTCTCCCAGCGCCCCATGAGCGCCATCATCGCCGAAAAATACCAAACCAGCAAAAGAAAAATGCTTCCCACCGAAACCCAGGCCAAATCCGCCTAGCAGCGGTCCCCGCCCGAACTTCGTCGGAACGTCGTCCCTCGTTCCTCCTCGTTCATTCCCTTCGCTTTGCTCGGGAACCCACCTCCAAACACATCCTTCCACGCCCTGCGCGCAGCCCAGTATCCACACATCCCGTGCACACCCCCACCCGGAGGCGTAGCAGACGAACAGATATATATCCCCTTCTCCGAGGTCCGGTACGGCGACCACCGCAACGCCGGCCGCGTGAAGAGCTGGCGTATATCTATGATCCCCCCATTTATATCCCCTCCAATATAATTAGGATTGTAATCCTCCAGCTGCGCCGTATTATATTCATGCCGCGCCAGCACCCTCTCCCTGAACCCCGGCGCAAACCGCTCGATCTGCCGCTCGATCGCCTCCGTCATATCCACCACCGACCCATTCGGCACATGACAGTAGGCCCAGACAGCCTGCTTCCCCTCCGGCGCCCTCGACCCGTCTACAACACCGGGCTGCGTCAGCAGCACGAACGGCCGCTCCGGATGCCCGCCAGCCGCCGTCATCGCCTCCGAAGCCGCTATCTCCTCCATCGTCCCACCAAGATGCACCGTCCCCGCTTCACGACATCGTTCATCAGCCCACGGAACAGGCCCATCCAACGCCCAGTCCATCTTGAATACCCCCATCCCATACCGGTACCGCCGCAGCTGACGCTCATACAGGGACGACCACCGGTGCCCCCCGAGCCGCAACAGCTGCCGCGGCGTCATATCCAGCAACAAAGCCCGCGAAGAAGGCAACTCCGACAAAGACCGCACATACACCCCCGTCTCTATCTTCCCACCCAATGAAATAAAATACGCAGCCAACGCCTCCCCGATCTTCATGGCCCCACCCCGCGCCACCGGCCAACCGCAAACATGCCCCAGCGTCATCAACACCAACGCAAAAGAAGAAGTCGCGATATTATCCAATGGCTGAATAGCATGCGCCGCCATCCCCGCCAGCAACCCCCGGGCCTCCCGGCCATCAAAACGATCCGCGAGTTTCGTAACTGGCAACAACGCCTTCATCCCAAACCGCGCCAACCCCAAAATACCCACCGCGTTTCCCCCCTCCAAAAAACCGGGCCATCGCAAAGGCCCCAACAGCTGCGGCCCCAACACCCCCCAATCCCTCACGACCGGCCCCATCAGCCGCTCATACACCTTCCCATCCCTGCCCAGCCCCGCCGCCGTCTCCTCTACCCCGCCCACAAGCAACGCCGCCCCACCCCCGTCAAAAGGATGAGCCGCCGCCACCCGCGGATACATATACTCCAATCCAAATTCCCCCAATGGCAACCCGCTGAAAAAAGGCGAACCCGCCGCCATCGGATGAACAGCAGAACATATATCATGTAAAAAACCCGGTAAGGTCAGCTCCGCCGATCGCATCCCCCCGCCAATCGTGCTTCCCCCCTCCAACAACAATACCGACAGCCCCCGCTGCTGCAAAAAAATAGCCGCAGCCAGCCCATTGGGACCAGCCCCCACAACAACCGCATCATAATCCGTCCTATGCATATATAAATTTACGACCTCGCCACCTTCTCCTTCAAATTCTGCCACCATATCCCCCCGATCACCAAAACCATACCCCCCACAGTAAAAACGGTTATCGGCTCCCCCGTCACCACATTGGCGATCAAAAACCCAAACACCGGGCACAGGAACAACCAGAACGACGCCCTCGCCGCATCCTCCCTCAACAGATATAGCCATAGCTGCACCGCCCCTATCGACACCATGATCGCCAGCCACAAGATACCACCCCACGCATCCCCATTCCAATGATTCAACACCGGCCGATACGTCAGCAACGCCAACGGCAACAAGAACACCCCACCCATCAGAACCTGCCAGCCATTAATGGTCATCAGATGCAATCCCCCCCAGTTCGCACGCGAAAAATAGAACACCCCGATCGAATAAGAAACCATCCCAACCAACAGGATCAGCAAACCCGCGGGCGTAGCCGTACTGTTCTGCAGCAACGGCCAGGCCGCCAGCACTACCCCGACCATACATAACACAAGCGCGATCACCGTCACCACCTTCAACGGCTTACGAAGGAATATCGACGTCAGCAGGTTGATAAAGACAGGATTCGTCGCCACAGACAGCGTCCCCAACCCAGGCGACACCTGCTGCATCGCCAGCACAAACAACCCCAGATAAACGCTGTTGTTCAACAACCCATACAAAGCCAGCTGCTTCCACTCCTTCCCCCGCGGCAACCGCTTGCGGAGTATCCCCTGAGCCACGATGATCATGATCGATCCCGCCAGAAAAAATCGGACCACGCATATCACGAACGGCTGCGCGCCCCTAAGACCGATCTTCGTCGCAGCCGATGCAGAAGCCCACAGAAAAGCGAAAACAAAACCAATGCCCAGTGACAAAATCCTTTTTCCCACGTCCAAAACAATTACTTAAATTTATAATATAATAACACCTCCAATGAAAAGTCTGATCACCCTTCTCCTGCTCCTGCCTCTGACAGCCACCTTCGCCCAATCCAACGCCGAAGATAAGAAAGCAGCCAGACAGGCCGCGATAAAAAACATGGTGGAAGGACAGAACTACGTCTTCCAGGCACAGCAGGCCCTGCCCCTCGGCGGCCGCACCCGCCAGCTGACAACCGACTACGACCTGAAAGTCACAAAAGAAAGCATCACCAGCTACCTCCCCTATTTCGGTCGGGCCTACACGGCGCCTATCGACCCCACAAAAGGCGGGATACAGTTCACATCAAAAGACTTCGACTACAACCTTACCCCCAATAAAAAAGACGGCTGGACCGCCGTCATAAAACCAAAGGACAACCGCGATGTTCAACAGATGACCCTCAACATCTCCTCCGAAGGCTACACTAACCTGCAGGTCACCAGCATCAACAGGCAACCGATCTCCTTCAGCGGCATCATCGTCGCCCCCAAACCTCCAAAAAAGAAATAGTCGGTTTTAGTCCCTCGTCACCGACCTATACCGCGTCGGCGACATCCCCATCACCTTCGTAAACCGCTTCGAAAAATAATACGGATCGTCAAACCCCATGCTCAACGCAATATCTTTTATCGACTTGTCCGTGATCCCCAGATGCTGACTCGCCTTCTGCATCTTCATCTGGATAAAATAGTCTATCGGCGCATACCCCGTCCGCTGCTTGAACAAGCTCGAAAACCGTGACGGCGAATAATTATACCGATGACTCAGCTCATTCAACGTGATGTTCTCATTGATATGCTCCTGCATGAACAGTATCGCACTGTCGATACAGTCGATCTTTTCGGTAGAGCTCGACACAAAATGCTTCTGGTTATAAATGAACAGCGTGATAAAATGCGAAAGACACATATTCGCGAACAGCAGGTTGTCGATACTATACCCCAGCTCGAGCGTCTTGTATATCTTCAGGAACAACCCGACCATTTCATTGCTGCTCCTCACCGCCCGGGGCTTGAAGTGATTCTGTATCACCGGCAGTGCATTAAAATTGGGCAAAAGACTTCCACCAAAATGCAGCCAGTAAATGGTCCAGGGATCGTCCTCCGAACTGCCATACGCATGCTCCACATTCTGTGGCAGAAAAAAACACTCATTCGGTCCCACCTCAGATCGCTTGTCCCCTATCTTATACCAGCCATGCCCATCCACACAATAAAAAAGGAAATTCTCGGGTAACCCCTTCTTACGATAGGTATAGTGCCCCGCCGCCCGGGGATAATAGCCAAGCCCACAGATATACAGCTGACGCAGCAATGCGTTGTTTTGAACGCGCGACTTGAGTACGGATTTAGGTATCTCTATCCGCTGCCTCCCGACGCCATGCCAGATATTCTTGTGAGACCCCACTTTATTCTGTTCCATTGTCGTAATTTAGTGCATCTCCGGTAAATATACGCATGCTTTCGATACGACTATACCTCTATATTACCCTGTCACTCTGTCTCACCAAAACCATTGCCCAATCCCCTCCCGATAATTACAATATCGTATGGACCAGCCCCAGCCACAACTCCAGCGAATCCATGCCCTGCGGCGGCGGCGACATCGGCCTCAATGTATGGGTGGAAAATGGGGACATCCTGATCTACTTCTCCCGCAGCGGCAGCTTCGACGAGAACAATACTTTACTCAAGGGCGGCAGACTCCGCATCCGGCTAAACCCCAGTCCCTTCCTCAATAACAGCTTCAGCCAGCAGCTCGATCTGCAGCAAGGCAACGTAATCATTAAAGCCGGATTAAAATTTCAGGCGAACATCTGGGTCGATATCTACAGACCTGCCGTACACCTCGATCTAAATAGCAAAACGCCCATCAGCACAACAGCCATCTACGAAAGCTGGCGCACCGCAGACCGCGAACTGACCGGTCGCGCCAACAACGCCAACTCCTACAAATGGGCCGGCAAACAAGCCCCCGGCGGAAAGGTCATTACCCATAAAGACAGTATCCGTTTCCAGAACGACCAGGTCATCTTCTTTCACCACAACCTGCCCGCTCCCACGGTCTTCGATGTCACCGTCCACCAACAGGGCCTCGACAGCGTCAAGTCTCAAATCCCCAATCCTCTGAAAGACCTCTGCTTCGGCGGCTCCCTGCAGGGTACAGACATGGTCCCCGACGGCACCACCACCGGCCACTACATCAACACCGACTTCACCGGCTGGCGCCTGAAAAGCAAAACAGCGCGGAAAAACCAAAACATCCTCCTCGTCCTCGCAACTACCAATCACAGCTGGCAAGACACACTAAACGCAACTATCCACGAAGTCACCCTCCACGCCAGAACAGCCGAAGCCGCAACCCATGCCTGGTGGCAGTCCTTCTGGCAACGCAGCTTCATCTATATCAACCCCGGGGCGACCGTCACCAACTCCCGCAGCGGGGCACCGACGGACGTCCCCGACACCATCTCCCCCCAATGGCAATCCGCCCGCAACTACCAACTGTTCCGCTACATGCTCGGCTGCAACGCCACCAGCCACTGGCCCACCAAATTCAACGGCGGCCTCTTCACCTGGGACCCTTCGCTCACCGACTCCTCCCTCCCCTATACACCCGACTTCCGCAACTGGGGCGGAGGCACCATGACCGCCCAAAACCAACGCCTGGTCTACTTCCCACTAACCCGCAGCGGCGACTTCGACATCCAGCGCCAACAGCTGGACTTCTACCTCCACCTGTTACGCACAGCCGAACTGCGCACCAGGACATACTGGGGACACGCCGGCGCCTGCTTCACCGAACAGCTCGAGAACTTCGGCCTCCCCAACGCCGCCGAATACGGCTGGGACAGACCATCCGACCACGACAAAGGTCTGGAGTACAACGCCTGGCTCGAATACGAATGGGATACCGTCCTGGAATTTTGCGGAATGATGCTCGACCAACAACAGTATACCGGCGCCGACATCCACGAATACCTGCCCTTCATCCAAAGCTGCATCACCTTCTTCGTTGAACACTACCAATACCTGGCCACCCGCCGCGGACGCCGCTCCCTCGACGGCGACGGCCACCTGATCCTCTACCCCGGTTCAGGCGCAGAGACCTACAAGATGGCCTATAACTCCAGCTCCACCATCGCCGGCCTCCACACCATCCTTACCCGCCTCCTCGCCCTGCCGGCAACTTACGGCAACGACTCCACGAGAAAAATATGGGCGACCATGCTCAGCCGCATCCCCCCAATACCCATAAGGTATTTCGACGGCCACCCCACCATCGCCCCCGCACAAGCCTGGTCACGCATCAACAACAAAGAATGCCCCCAGCTGTATCCAGTCTTCCCCTGGGGCATCTACGGCGTCGGCAAACCCGGCCTCGACACCGCCCTCAATACCTGGAAATACGACACGGACGCTATCCGCTTCCGCTCTTACATCGGCTGGAAACAGGACAATATCTTCGCCGCCCGCCTCGGCCTCACACAGGAAGCCACAAGCCTCACCACAAAAAAACTCGCCAACTCCGGACGACGCTTCCCCGCCTTCTGGGGACCGGGCTTCGACTGGACACCTGACCTCAACTGGGGCGGCTCAGGCGCCATCGGCCTCCAGGAAATGCTGCTCCAGACAGACGGAAAAAATATCCTCCTCTTCCCGGCCTGGCCAAAAGACTGGGACGTACATTTCAAATTGTACGCACCCTACTCCACCACCGTAGAAGCCACACTACAGCACGGCAAGCTAACCGACCTCAGGGTCAACCCCGAAAGCCGCCGGAAAGACATTGTCCTTCCCCCAACGATCAAAAATTGAAATTCGAACTCACCCTTACCCCGGTAGCAGACACACCGGGATGATCCAGATAACTAAATCGCCGAACAACGTCCACCCGGAAAATATTGAAGATATTGTAGATGCCTACACTGGCCTCCATATAAGGCTTCGCGCCCAGCGAGAACGTCGAGACCTTCCCATCCGTCAGCGGAAACTTCATCTGATCGGGATTGACAGCCGGATTATTCTCATTCCGCAACCCGCCATAAAGGATCTTCGCCCCGATCACCTCCCTCAGCCGCAGCCGCTTCAATCCCGGCACCTTGTTTAGAAAAAATCCGTTGAAGAAATGGTCCGCATTGATGCTCGCATAGTGGTCACTCACAAATTCCCCCACATTCATCATATTGTAGGCGCGCAGACTATAGAAATAAGAAGGATTGCCCGGATGGATCACCAGCAGGGGAAACGGTAGCGTGCCCCCAAGATAACCCGCATCCAGATAAACATCCGTAAACCCAAAGGGAGCGATATAGCACCGCTTATAAACGTTCAGATGCAGCGCGTCTGAATTGAACTGACCGCCATACAGGCCCTTGATACCCCTCGTATATTGCAGCGTCACAATGGGATATTTGTTGATAACGTTGACGCGCGCGGCCTTGTTCTGGAAGAACTGCTCATGCGGCGCCCAACGAAAGGTCGCTGAGATCTCACCAGTCGTGATCTTCTGTATCGTATCGGTCCTGTCCGTAACCCGCTTGTAGAGATATTCCAACGTCCCCGTCGGCCGCTGTTCCCAGTATTTGGTACCAAGAGTATAGGTCAGGTGATTTCCATACTCCCGTACGTATGATACTTTCGCGATATGATTGTACAGCCACTTGGAGTTATCCCCATGGCTGAAGGAAGTAAAGAAATTGTTCGCCGCTGCAAAAGCGTTCTCCTGCCCAAGCGTCTTGGCATCGTCCTGGTAGCTGACCTGCACATAGTGCAGGGGGAAGGTATAGATAGACTTATTGTTGAAGGCATAGGACGCACTGGCATAGTACTTCCAGCGATTGTCCTTCTGTCCATAGGCCACATAGGACTCTCCGAACCATCGCGTGCTGAGCTTGGTATTGGTGCGCCCCCCTAACCGTAGCCGCTGCCCCTCGATCGGATCGAACGTATAAAAACTTGCGATAGGACCCACATCCACCTTCCCCGCCGACTTATACCCCGCCGTGAACATAGTAATATAATCCATCAGCCTCCTATAAGACTTCATCTTAACCAGGCTGTCGGTATTGGCATAGGTCTTGGTCTCCGTCCCGCTCAACGGCGTCAGCCTGCTATCGGTCCAAAAACTGTCTGTCTGCATCTCCGCCTTCACCAGCGTATCCACCGACGATCCCTTCAACAACGAATCCGCCACCGGATCGTTCTGTAGATTATCGACCGAGATCAGCCGCTCTCCCACCACCCCCGGCATCCGCGGCCACGGACTAAAAGTGGCGATGACATCCGAGTTAGAGAGGTGATAGCGGCCACTGGGACCTTTTTCAAAATCCTGCTTCACATTGAAGTCCTGGACCCAGTTGAGATTGATATGCTTGCTGGCCCCCAGCTCAACCCGACGGATGGCATAGTTGCCGTCAAGCGTGACGTACATCGTCCCCCTGAAAAGCAGGTCCTCCGGATTGCGGGGAGTAAAATATAGTTCCACCAGACGCTGCCCACTCTCTTCGACCGTATCGCGGATAAAATACATGTAAAAGGTCGGCGCCAGCTCAGCCACAGGACTGACGAACTGCATCGTAAAAGCCGTTATCGTATTATCGTAGATATTGATGTCCTCATACAGCCGGTTGAGGATCGTGCTGATCCCCTTCATATCGATAAACTCCCCATAGTCCACCCCCTTCCGGCCAAGGATGAGTTTCTTATTCTTGTTCGGCTGCTTCCGGTAATAATTTTGGGAGAATACTTCTTCGATATAGATGGGAACGAGCGATTTGCCCGGCACAATGACCGTATCCCGGTTCTCGAACATAAAATGATATCGCTTGAGCAGCTTGTTGTCGATGATGAGTTTCGGAGGCTTGTCCAGCAACATCCTCGTCTTCTCATATTGTTCGTAGGAGAGATAGTCGTCCGCGCCGGGACCGTTCTGCGACTTATGGGCGATCACCTGCCGGATCAGCTCTACCGCCGGGTTATTCTTATTCCGGTATTTTGCCTTCCGCCGCGTCGTGACCACCACATCCTTCAACGTCGAGTAAGCCTTCGAAAGCAACACCTCGATCCGGCCATCATCCTCACCTGAAATATCAATAGTCTGAGTTTGGTATCCCGTCGCACTAAACAGCAGCTTCTGCTTCCCTATGCTTACCCTGATATGAAAATTTCCCTGTCCATCGCTCAATACCCCATGCCCCCCGTTCAAAACCCGGACGCTAACACCAGACAACAGAGCACGGGATAGGGAATCCTCCACCACGCCGACGATCGTCCTCGTCTGGCACATGCCGGTCAAACCAAAAACACCGGCAAGCAGTAGCAGAATGATCTTTTTTGTTGTGGGAGTCAGGTTTATTTTTTTTTAATCGCTTTGCGCAGGACGGCAATATAGCTAATTAATAGCTAACTTTATAATCAGCCGTTTACGCCATAAAATCACTCCATGACGCACACCAATAACGATCATGATAAGAACAATATTATTAATATATCCAACGGAGACTACACCATCTCCACCGATAAAACCAGGCTCGACCTCCCCTTTATCCACTCCTTCCTCTCCAAAGAAGCCTACTGGTCCCTCAACATCCCCTTCGAAACCGTAGAACGCGCCATCGCCGGCTCCCTCTGCTTCGGCGTCTACCATACCCCACCTCCAGGCCACACCACCGCAGGCACCCCCAGTCACACCACCGCAGGCACCCCCGGTCAAACCCAGGTCGGCTTCGCCCGCATCATCACCGACTACGCCACCATCGCCTACCTCGGCGACGTCTTCATCATCCCAACCCACCGCGGCCACGGCCTCTCCAAATGGCTGATGCAACAGGTCATGACCCACCCCAACCTCCAGGGCCTCCGCCGCTGGGTCCTTCTCACCGCCGACGCGCATGAGCTCTACCGCAAGTTCGGCTGGGTATCCATCCCCCACCCCGAAAAATACATGGAGCTCCACGACCCAGACGTATATAAAAAATAATGATCTAACGACTCACGCCCATCCATACCGTCATATCCCCCTTCCCCCTATTATCCCAGGCATAATACGGCACAAGCCGCACCTTCACACCCCTCGCCGGCGCCTTCGACACCTCGCGGTACAACCCCTCACCACCACCCGGCAATAACTTTACACTACCCTCCAACCCCACAACCCTGTTCCTGCCCATCCTCATCTCCACAGGCACAAAATTAGTCCCCACGGGAACGTCCACACGAAACACCGAAGCCCCACCCGGCATATCCATCGACTCCAGACAATATACGATAGGTCCCCTCCGCACCGCCACCTGCCCCCGATCCTCTTCCACCAGCGGGTTGGCCTCCACCAATACAGCCGGCATTGGCAGATCGAGCTCGACCACATCTCCGGCCTTCCATCCACGGCGAACCTCGACATACCTTCCTCCTTCCAGACCCGCAGCAAATAACTTCCCATTCACCGTCACCACCGCTCCATGACACCACCCCGGTATCCGCAGGAACAACGCCCCCTCCAGCCTCGTCACAACCAACTTCACCTTGCCGCTCCACGGATAGTCCGTCACCTGCTCGATCCCGAACTCCGGAGTCTTCAACTCGTTTCCCCCGTAAAGATTGACCCAAACCCCCTTTTCATTAACACTATAGGCGTACCCGCCGACCTCCGCGATCGTTCGCGCGAGATTAGGAGGGCAACAATTAGACAGTTTAATATACCGCAACCTTCCACCCGACCAGCGCATCGTATAGGGGAGATCCCGCGACACCCGCAGCGGGTTGGTATAGAACCAGTGCCCCCCGTCCAGGTCAACACCCGAGAGAACAGAATTATACAACGCTTCTTCCATTACATCCGCATACTTCGCCTGTCCTGTAAGAAGCAGCATCCGCCAGTTCCACAGCACATTGCCGATATTCGCGCAGGTCTCATTATGCGCCGTCTCATTGGGCAGCTGATAGGCCCGGCCATACGCCTGGTGCACTTCCTGTATATCGGGAGGACTATAGGAGACGGCATCCGGCGAGACCCCATCATACAGGGCCCCGCAACCACCAGTGATATATATCTTGTGCTGCGTAACGTCCTTCCAGATAGAGTCCAGATTGCGCCGCAGCGAATCATCTCCGGCCTCCGCCACGACGTCGGCCACACCCGCATAGAGATAGTTGGCCCGCACCGCATGCCCCATCGCCTTATACTGATCCCGGAAAGGGATACGGTCCTGATTGTCGTCCGTCCCATTGCTGACCAGCCCGCGGATATTGATCAGATTTTTGGCCAGCGAAAGATACGCCCCATCTCCCGTCGTCCGGTACAGGTCGACAAGACCCATATAGTGGGAAGGACAGATCGCATTGCGTGCGAGCTCAGGCGAGCTGCGCCGGTAAAAAGCATCCAGGTAGTTGGCCGCCTTTATAGCCGCATCCAGCAAGGTTCTCTTCCCCGTCGCCCGGTAATGCACACAGGCCGCCGTCATCAAATGCCCCATATTATAGGTCTCGAAATTGAGCCGGTCCTCAAAGGCCGTACCCTTTCCCGGATGCTTCCGCTCTTCGATGATCGTCGGCGTATGTATATAGCCGTCAGCCCGCTGACACTTTACTATGACAGCGATCGCCATATCCATCATACTATCCAGCCGTGAATCCTTCGTAACGGCATAGGTCGCCGCCATCCCCTCCAGCAGCTTGTAAAAATCCCCGTCATGAAAAGGCGGCCCCGAATGCGAACCCGTATCCAGCCCCGCCGCGATCCGAAAATTTTCAAACGCATGGCTAATATTCGCGTCCGTATATATCTTCCAGAGATTTGGCAGCATCGAATCCCGGCAGACAGCAAATCGCTCCGCCCAGAAACCTTTCGTCCACCTGACCGAACCAATATCAACACGATTCAGCACAGCATGACTTTGCGCACGCCCCCAAACACCCACACCCACCAATACAATAGCGGTAAACCACTTCTTCATATCAACAAATTAATATCTTATATACACCGGACCCAACAACCCCGCCGGCAACAAACTTCCATCGCTCTTCCACGGCGAGGTCGTCCATGTGCGACGCTTTTCCTCCGGCAGCCGCTGATCACCCGCAAGCCGATTCGCCCAGGTATTGGTCACAAGCACCCTCAGCTGATTCACTCCGGAATGCACCGCTTTCGTAATATTCAGCTGATTACCCGTCCATACGGTCCCACAGTCAACCTCGTTGATATACACCGTGGCGATATTATCCACCGCCCCCAGATCAATATAAACGCGCTGCCCCGTCGGATTCAGCGAAAACGAGGTCGTATAAACAGCCGTCCCCGAATAATACCGAACAGCACTATCCGCCGACCGGCTCCAGTCAAACAGCGAATCAGTTCGAACAGCCGCCCCAGGCCCGCCATAAGCCGTGTCAAACCCCACCACCCACGGGCCCTTCACCTGCATCACCACCTGCGAACTCCCCACCTCATTCCTCCGCTCAACCGCCGCCCGACGAAAAACCAAAAAAGTCGACCCCGAAACCCCCAGCACCACCGGAACGCGAGTCCTTCCCCCACTAACCTTCCACCCCTGAACATCCCAAACCTCCCCCGTCACCGCGTCCCAAATCTCTGGCTGCCGCCCTGTCACCCGCACCGACGCCGTAAAGCTGCACGGCCTTCCCGTCTGATTCGAAATAAAATAAATATCAAACCCATCACCCGTCCTATGCGTATACCCTATCCCCGGCCCTCCTCCTTCAAAATCCCGCGGAATACCCACCCGGTCAAGCGTCGAATCCCGATACGGTCCCACCATCCCCCTTCCCAACAGCTGCTTAAAAACACCCCGAACCACCCTATCATCCCCCTTCAAACCCACGTCATGATACCTGGCGATCCCCGTCGTATCGATCAACACCTTCGCCCCTTCCTTCACCAGCTGCAACAACCGCAAAGCAGAAGCCTCACTCATCCCCCCCGCATCAGGATCCATCGCCGAAGCCCCCGGCAGCACCAGCAACCCATAGCTCGCCCCACCGGGCAAAACAACCCGCCCATCCTTCACTCGTGCGAGCCTCACCAATACATCCGGATTGTATGAATCATAAGCATATCCCCGCAACGGATTGACCCAATCCGCCGGATCAGTAATATTTGCAGAATGCACTACCCCCGAAGGTACCTTAGTGCTCAAAACACCTTCATTCAAAAGTCGGATCCTCTCCGCCTGCACCCGCTGAAAGCCAACCAGCCCCGGCAACACCCCCACCAGCCGCTCAGGCAATACCGCCCGCCGCGGAACCTCCTCGCCCATATACACCGCCACATCCGCAACCGGCCGCCCCTGCTGCAACAACCACTGACAACGCCGCGTATAGTCGATCCACGCCTTACCCTGCCTCCACCAGGTCTGATCCCGCTGGAAAAAGTTTCCCACCCCACCTAAAGTCATCCCCGGCTTGCGATCCATCCACGGATTATGCGTAAAAACATGAAAGACCATCCGATTGATGCCAAGCGCATAGCTCCGGTCCTGCAAAGCCTTCAGCATCCCCGGATATTCGTCCCACTGCAGACGCAGCTCTGTAAACGCCTCGGCCTGCACCAACGGCTTCCCATAAACGTGAGCACCCGAGACCGCATCCAGCATGTCATTCGGCTTATCATGCGTTGGACTCCGCTGCCAGAACTCCCCCATCGGGATATCCGCCTCGCTGTAGTGAAGTATCCCATCACTCGTCATCGTCGGCGCCACGCTCTCCGCACTGAACACACATCCCTTCGCATGCGCCAGCCGCGCCATGGTCACATAAAAATTATCGTGTATCAATTCGGCAATGGTCTGCCGTATATCATGCAGATACCGCTCGGAACTATCCGCCGACGCCACAGGCACCCCCGCCATCACCGGCAGCCAGCGCATAAGTTCATACCCCCTCCGCCGCCTGAACTCCGACCTGAACACGGACGACCAGTTCTGACTCCCGCACTCCCAGCTGTCAACGTGAAATATCGTTAGCACCTTCTTCGCCAGCTCAGGCCCCGCCTGGCGCACGGCTTCGCCAAACCACCGGTCGAACTGCAGCTCCACCACCCGGGCATCGAACTTATCACATTCCAGCCCCTTCCCGCCTCCGCCAGTCGCATTGGTATGCCCCGTAGACGTATGCCCCACCCGTAAAATAGTCCAGTGCCCCGCCGGCGCACGCCACACAAAATGCCCTGTACTGTCCGTCATACTGCTTACATCGACGATCCGGCGCGGATCAATACACAACGAGTCCGGCAGCTCCTCACGCGAAGCAGGCCGGCTCACTCTCCATATCTCCCCATTCTTGCCCTCATACTGGTACAAAGCCGGCATCGCCGACAAATAGATCCCACCCACTTTCAACGAGGACTTCCACTTGGCGGCGTCCAGGTCCTCGGACCCCGGCTCGGAACCCGACTTATCATAAACGAACCGGAAATACTTAGCAGTCACCGCAGGCAGCGTATGCGTTACATCGGCGTCCCCATCCTCCCATCCATGCCTCGGCGCCTCCAGACGGGCAACCCTCCGAAAGCCCACCCCGTCATCACTAACCTCAACCCACAACCGTTCCGCCTGGTAATTGTTCACGGCATGCACCACCACAGTCCTGCAGGTAAAGGGCCCGTCAAAACTATATTGTATCCAGCAACCCCCGTCACTTTTGAACGATTCGCGAGACCCCCGCTCCACCAAAAACTGCGCATTCACATCCGTAGAAACAGTAACCTTAGGCACCGCCGTTTCCGTCGATATCTCCCACGACACAGGCGTCGGCATCGCCAAAACCGCTATATCCCTATAATACCCGGCAACAGTTTCCGGCTGCGGCAACCGCATATCCACCACCCGTCCCCCATCCACTCCCGCACGAGCCCAAACGACCTTCTGCATCGACTTCTCCGGCGTGATCCAGGGTCCGCCAGCCACCGCAAAGCCGTCACAGGCGTGCATCGCCAGTTTCACTCCAAGACTATCCGCTTCCTTCATCGCATACTTCACCATATCCCACCACAAAGGACTCAGCTGCTGCGCCGCGGGCGTGTAGACCGGCGGATTCGCCGCCCCGTTGATCGGCATCAGATAAGCTCCTCCGATGCCCTCCTCCTTCATGGCCCGCAGATCCGCCCGTATCCCTTCCCTGGACACGGCCGCCTGCATCCAATACCAGAACACCCAGGGCCGCGCCACCTCCGGCGGATGCACAAACGATGCACTATCAAATGACTGTGTCCGTCCCACCCCGCCAATCACCAATAACGCTATCAATATTCTATTCCGTAGCAACATATTCGACTGTATACGCCTTTCCCCCACCCAGATCAACTTCATAGCTGCCCTTACCCACCTCACGTACTACCCCTTCCTTACAAACAGGCTGGGTCCGGCTATTGAATCGCAACACCCCCTTTCCATTCACCGCACTCACCCTTATTTCCTTCCCGCTGCAATATACCCTTACATTTCCATGCGGCGTCGGCACATCCCCCTCCATCCATTGCAGACCACCCAATATCGGCCGCACCTCGTACCGCTGATAGCCCGGCTCCAGCGGCCTCACCCCCAGATAATATTTACCCAGCAGATAGATCGGGCTGGCGCCCCAGGCATGACAAAGACTCCGTCCAAAAGGCCGCCCATACATCGCATAGTGCTGCACCCCCTTCTCCGTTGGATCATACTTCTCCCAGAAAGAGGTCGCACCCAGCGACAGCATCCCACCCCAGTAATCCTTCATCTCCTTTAGCACATGCCCCTGATCTCCCGTAGCACAGAGCGCCTCCAGTTCATAAAACCGCATATACGGCGTCGTTATTTTTTGTATACTGTCGTTCAGCAATACGCCGCGCTTGACCGCATCACGCTGCCGCGCATCGAAATACCCGAAGAATATCCCGAACATATTCGAATACCGCGTGATCCCTCCCAGGCTCGAATGCCTGAAGGCCATCCTCTTCTCATCCCAAAAATCTTTAAACAATTTTGCTTTCAGCGTCCTCGCCTCCTCCCCATACCGCTGCGCCGCCGCACCATCCTCTGCCAACCCCGCACACAACTCCATCGTCTCCAGACTCCTCACATAGAGCAGCTGCTCATAGCTCACCTCGCCCTTCTTCGACAACCCATCCGCCCAGTCGATGAACAACCAGTCCCCCGGCAATCCCTCCAGCCATCCATTCTTATTCCTCCGCCCCTCGATAAAATTCATCAGGCTCTGCATCCTCGGATAACAAAGTCGGATAAAGGAAGCATCCCCCGTATACCGGTAATAGTCATAAATGCCCATGAACCAATAAAAACTATAGTCCATGATCGTATTGATATGGCTGGTCACCGGATCCTTCCCCCTCAAAGCCCACAAGGTCCGTGTCACCGACGCCGAATCAAAGAACAGATAGTAGTTCATGAGATAACTCTGATACGCATCCCCCGACCATATCCACCTGTCTCTCTTAATACCATCGATAAAGAATTCCCTCGTATTCAGATGCAGCGTATACGCCGCCACGTCATATATCTTATTGATCTCCTCATCCGAACACCGGAAGCTGCCCCGCTGCACAACCGGCAGATACTCGAACAGCATCGAAGCCGAGTCCACCTGCATCCCCTCCTCCCACTGGATATTCACATACCGGAAAGCCCGCGACCCCGTGAGTACCGTGTCACCCACAACTTCTATCTTATCAAAAACCTCACAACTATCCACCGACAACGCCTCCTCCTTCGACTCCCCATAATATAAAGAAACCTTCCCCTTCCCCCTCACACCATGCAACCGAACATACCCAAACGACTCCTTTCCAAAATCCACCAGCAACAACCGCTGTCCCCTCACCAACCCCACCGCCGGCCGCGGGGAAACATCCAGCCTCCACAGCGAAGGCGGAACCCCAAACCGCAATACCTCCGCCGGCAACCAGACCGTCCCCGACTTATCCGAAGCCTTCCCCGAAGCGTCTATCCACTCCTTATCCTCATATGTCACCATCCAACCACTATCCGCCGCAAAATACCGGGATCGCACGCTCAACGCCGGCGGCGAATCCTGGTTATAAACTTTTAACTCCAGCACGTGCTTCCCCTTCGCCAGATGCAGCCAGCGCGGCGCCCCACTAACTAGCCGACCATCCACCTTACAGTTGTATCTCCCCTCCGTCAGCACCTCCACATCATCGTCCGACAGACACTCAACTTCCTTCCTAAAATCAACTAATACATAATGATTGTCCAGCCTCCAGAACGGCGGAAAGAATGTCCCCCGCTCCGTCCTCCTGTTCTGCATCTTATTCCCCATCCAAACCTCAAAGTCCCCTGGATACGTCATCCATTGAGCCTTTGCAGCATGTCCGTTAAAAAGAATGTAGAGCACGATCATCACCCCCGTCAAAACTCCCCACAACAACCTCACCTTCCTCGTAGGCTGCGAAGCGGCCACAACCACCGCAGGCGCCACCCCCCGACGCGTCACCACCGACCAAACTATCCCCCCAATAAGGATCACACAAAAAATATAGAACGACAACAACAAAAAATGCGGCCACGGAAACACCGACGCAGGCCACACCCATAAATAAAGCACCCCCACCCCCACACTAAAAGCCGTCCCCACCGTCAGCACCCCATTGATAGCCTTCGCCGTCGTCCCCTTCCACAACACCCCCAACAAAAAAGCCACCGACATCGGCGGAGCCAGAAAACCCAACACCGACTGAAATACATCAAACAAATTCAGACCCCTGATATTGTCGATCGCCAGCGCCATCAGCACCGAGACCACCGCCCCGGTTACCGTAACATAACGCCCGATCCGTATCACCTCCCGGCTTCCCGCCGAAGGCGCAAACCGCTTTAAATATATATCCATCGTAAAAACAGTGCTTACAGAGTTCAACGAAGACCCGATATTCCCCACCAGCGCCGCGATCAACACCACGATGATCAACCCCCGCATCCCCGGCGGGAACAGCCGCGTCACCAGAGTCAGATAGGCCTCATCCGGATTACTCAGATGCGGGTATAGAATAAAGCAGATCACCCCGGGAATGATGAACAGCGGTACGTCCAGTATCTTCAGCCAGCCGATAAAATTGGCCCCCAGCTGCCCCTGCTCGAGGCTCTTCGCCCCAAGCACCGACTGTACCATCGACTGCTCCGTACACCAGAACCAAACCCCCATCACCGGGTAACCCAGCAAAATAGCAGGCCACGGATATCCTTTATCGCCCGCAGGCAGAAATAAATTCCAGTAGCTCCGCGGAGTCGCTGCATACAGCTCCCTAAAACCTCCAACCTTCGATATCCCCAAAAAAACCAGCCACGCAGACACCCCGATCAGCAGCAACATCTGAAAGACATTGGTATAGGCGATCGCCTTCAGTCCCCCCGCCGCCGTAAAGAAGGTCGCCAGCAGCACCATGCCGATCACCGAAAGCCACATCGGCAGCCCCAGCAGCTGACGCACCAGCACCCCACCCGCAAACAGCCCCAGCGACAGCCAGGAGATCAATATCGTTATCAGCGTATACCAGGCCAGCAGACTCCTCGTCGACTCCCCAAAACGCTGACCCATATACTCCGGCAGAGTCGATACCCGCGCACCCAGATACCGCGGCGCAAAGACCACCGCCAGCAGCAGGATGAACACAAACGCATACCAGGCAAAATTCCCGGCGACGATGCCGGTCGAATACCCAATGCTCGCCGACGCGATGAGCATCGAGGGTCCTACATTCGTCCCCCACATATTCAGTCCGATGCTGGCCCAGCCCAGCGACCGCTCAGCCAGGAAAAGGTTCTCACCCTCCTTCTTCTTCTTGACAAAGCTCACCCAGTACCCAATGGCCAGCAACGCCAGCAGATACACCACCACAATGATGAAGTCAACCGGCTTCAAGAAATTATAAACCATAAACAGCTTTTATACTTTCTACCTTCACAGGCAATCCAGTCGCGAGCGATTTTTCCATGGCCTTCAATAGACAGATCGTCCCGATCCCCTCCACAACGTCCGGATATGCCGGCACACCCCCCAGGATACAGTCATGAAAATACTCCAGGTAGTTCTGGTATTCCCCCGCATGATGGCTCTTGCCCTCAAACCGGAAGTAATGCTTCAGCATATGCTCCCAGGTGATCACCTGCTCCTCCCCCGTCTTCGTCGTCACCGCATAACGCAGGTCCATATAGTCCGCCTGACTGCAGCCCTCGGTCGCCCGCAGGATACAGCTCATCTCGCTGTCGCGGACCACCGGCTGGACGGGACCGGTATACGCCCCGCTCACCCGCGCCACACGGCCATCCTTCGCCTTGAAAATAAAATGCATCGTATCCTCGTGATGCAGCCCGCCCTTCCTGCCATTCGCACTCAGCATCCCATACCCCATCACTTCGGAAATATCCGGCAAATACCACCTTATAAGATCCACCGGATGGCTCAGTCCGCCATATAGCCACTTAAAAGCATTCTCCAGCGACCAGCCTTTTTCCAGGAACCACCGGTGATCCGCATGATAGTAGGCCTCGATCGTGATCAGCTCTCCGATCAGCCCCGCATCATAGTCTTTCCGCTGCCGCTTCATCGGCTCGAAGAACCGCGAGCTCTGCCCCACAAACACGCGACGACCGGTAGCTTCAGTCAACTTCAGGATCGAAGAAGCCTCACTCAGATCATCAATAAAAGGCTTTGTGCACACCACGTGCTTCCCCTGCGACAGCGCCATCTTCACATGCGTCGCATGCCATTTGTCCGGCGTATAGATCCCGATCACGTCGATCTCCGGGTCATCCAGCAGGTCCTGGTATTTCAGGGTATAGTGCGGAAAATTGAACTCCTCCGCCCGGTGACGGCATAGTTCCTTATTCAGATCACATATCCTCTTTAATTCCCATTTCGGGCTGTTGAGCGCGGCGGACATCGTGCTCCTGCCTTCACCCAGTCCTAAGATCCCAAGTCTTAACATTGCTTATTGCTTTTGTATTCCAGCTGTTTTTTTAATACGATCGCTTACCATGGGCCCGTTGTTCTCCCAGGTGTTCCCCCGCCCGTTCGAATTGCGCATGAACTTCTCCTCCGGACACCAGTTGTCCCGGATAGTGATATAGGAAGAACCCTCGTCAAAATAAAAATAGAACCAGTGCCTGGGATCATGCGCATACTCCGGATGATAGATAGAGTCGATATAGTTCTCTGCGATCAGCGTCCCCGGCTGGGCCGACAGCGTGTAGATGCCCCCCACGTCATACATATGCTTCGCATAGTGATGCACATAATTCCCGACGATCCTGTTATTCTTCATACAGTTGACCGTCCTCGTCCATCCCCATCCTACACAAATACCGGAATACGATACCTCACTGACCTCGTTGTGCTCGATATGAACATCGCGCACATACCCCGCGCTTATGCCCACACAGCCCCAGTCCTCGTTCGTAACATCCGTCACCAGGTTATTCCCGATATATTCGTCATGACAAACTTCTCTTTGGTCAGCAGGCGCATACGGCAAATGCGTCTCAAAAGCCGGATCGCTATAAACCCCTACTTGTATTCCCGTTCCCCCAATATCCCTGAACACACAACGACTCACACTATCCAACGACGTTCCCCGCACAAAGTCCAGCCCCGTCGAAGCCAGATGCTCAAACCGGCAACTTTCAAACCGCACACCCGAAGCATAGCTCACCTCGACCGCGCCCGACGGCCTGCCGATCCGGGCCTGATTCTCCAACCCCTTCTTATCCGGCGTCCCCGGTATCTTCAATTTATAGGCGTCCAGCAGATACATCCCCGCCTGCAACGGCACATGGCCCTGCTCCGAAGGCCGCATCCAGGTCGAATACGAGAACCCGATCCCCCGGAAACAAACATCCCTGACAGGTCGATCGATTGTCCCCTGTACCTGCACCAGAGTAGTCAACGACGGCGCCACCACCGAAACTTTATCCAAATCCTCCCCCGGCCTCGGATAGTAATAGACCTTCCCCTTCGTTACATCCTCATACCACTCCCCCGGCTGATCCAGGAACTCGATCGCATTGGCCAGATAATAAGCCGAATTGCCATTCTGTTTATGCGCGCTATCCATGACAGGCGCCGGCCAGGGATGCTCGAACTCGATATGCCCCTCCGGCTCCCAAAAACGTAGTCCCCATCGATCCCCCACCTTCTCGATCGTCTTCACCCGCAACACCGCGATCGCCCACATCTGGTGGATGACCATCTCCAGCTGGTCAACCTTCGAAGGCATCACCTTCCCCGCAGGCACCCACATCACCTGATCCTTCTTATCCACCCCCAATATCCGCGGCATGCCCTCTTCCCTTGCTCTGACAGCCTTCACCCCATTCACCCACAGCTGCCGGAAACCCAGCACCCGGCCTCCGACCACCGGCGCTTCCGCCTCCCAGATACCACCCCTTCCTTTCTTCCATCCATCTATATTAACCCCTCCACTAACCGTAACTTCCCCCACTCCTTCTATCGTCACCCCGGAATCCTCCGGCCTCACAAACAACGGCTCCATCAAAACATATTCACCCCCACGAACCCATATTGTCACATCACCACTACCTAACCGTCTCATCTCCCTGGCCTTCCGCAACGCTGCCCCGACGCTAGCCATCGGTGCCTCGCGCGAACCATCCGCGCCATCATCTCCATGAACATCCACCCATATATCAGCGGCGCTCACCAACATCGTATTCATCAAAAAAAACAAAACCGCGAACCACCTCATTGAAATATCATTTTAACATACCGGGCATTCGCCCCAAAATTTTCCTTCACATTGTGCACATCCTTCACATCCCTGCTCCTCTCCACCACCAGCCATCCACTCCACCCCAGACTATCCAGCGTAGCCCTCACCTTCCTCATATCGATCGCCGTATCATTCTGCAGCCACACCCCGTCCGTATTCGTACAGTGTATTTGGCAAATCCGGGTCTTACCCAACGTCCGCAACTCTTCGGAAATATCCCGATGCCCCTCCACCGCATTGGCAAAATTGAAATAACTCCTGATACCCGGCGACCCGATCTCATCCAGCAATTTCACCTCTTCCGCGGCCGGCAGCGTCGTCTCTATCCCGATGACAACCCCCGCATCTTCGGCCATCCCGCCCGCCACCCTCAGCCGTGCCACAATACTGTCACGCAGCTCCGGATGCCTGCCCGGGTCGGCATTGACCCCCAACGGCAAAAACCCCACCTTCACATGCATCGCCTTCATCGTCGCTATACAATCATCCACATTCCGCCGCCATGTCGGCCGCTCAGCAAAATTCTGCGAATAAAAACCCGTCATCGCCAACGAACAGATATCCAGGCCCAGCCGCGAAGCCGTGTCCATAAATCGCCGCCTCACCGAGTCCGACGCCAGAGCATTCTCGAACGTCTCCCGGTTCCCAAGACCACCCATATCCAGCTCCAGCCCATCTGCTCCCACCGTCCGGGCCAGGGGCAACGCCCCTAACTTCTGTCTTTTTATCAGCATCAGATCCACCACAGCCACCTTATACCCCTCACCCCGCCCATGCAGACCCGCCCATTCTTTCTCCAACCCTGCAAACCCAATAATAGCATCAGACGGCAACCGCTCCCCATGCGCCCCAAAAACATACAGCGCAGAATCCGGCTCCACCACGCAACGCGACTCATCCACGCCGCCGGAACCAAAGATCCTGGAACTATCCAGTCCCAAATACTTCACCATAAATCGATACATTGGTACCCGCTTAGTCACCCCATAGTCGTGCTTGTCATCCGGCAAATGAACATTCTCCACATTCGAAGCAGCCCCATAGTATCCATACATATGTTGTAAATAAGGAAAATCGTGCTCCGGCATATGATCCGTCCAGTCATGCCCGTCCGTGATCACCAGCTGCGGCCTCGGCGCCGCCATCGCCGCCAGCTCAACATTATTCGTCCCTCCCGCGCAGGCCTGTATCGGCACGCCGCTCTCACAGGGACAGCCACCATAAAAATAGGCCGACAGATTCACCACCGGAACACTCACCCTGATACGGTCGTCCATCGCGGTCATCATCACCGTCTGCGTCCCACCGCCGGAACCACCAGTGATCGCTACCCGACTCTTATCCACCCCCGGCAGCCCCAGTAAATAATCCAGTATCCTTATGCCGGCCAGCAGCTGCAGCGACATCGCCAGCCCCGTCCGGTGATCATCCGTCTTGAACTGCAACAGGCTCTCTCCCCACGCGAACAGGTCATAGCTGAACGCCATCGCTCCCATCCTCGCCAGCGCCGCACAACGTATCTGGCAATCGGCCCGATAACGCTGCCGCTCCCAATGCCCATCCGGACAAAGGATCACGGGCACCCTGCCACGAAAACCTACCGGTTTATACAACGATCCATTCACATACACCCCCTTCAATATCTCAATAGCCACATTCTCCACCTCATACCCGTCATAACGCCTCCACGGCGTTACAATAGGCTTCGACCGCGGCCTCGCAGGCAAAGGCGACAACCCCAGCTTCTCCAAAACACACCGCCTAAGCAACTCCTTACGGGGTTCCCACTCCTTCTTATTATGATACCGCGAAGCAATACTATCCAGCATCGCCTTCCCCTCCTCATACGTAAACCTCACCTTCTCCGGCTGCTGCGCAAACCCCCTGACCCCACAAAGCAGAAACACCAACACAGTAGCCACTACCCTCAGCTCCGCCCGCCGCGCCTTCCTCCAGCCACTAAACAATAGACTGGCATCGATCTCCGGCCTCGGGAAGAACAATGAAGCCAGATACCCCACGACTATCACCACCAGGTGGCTATATACCCCCAGCATCAGCTTGTGCTGCGTAAAATTCAAATTCCCCATATCCAGCAACAAAGTCTTATGATCCCCTACCCCCACCTTCGTCGAAGTCAAAAAAGCATAAGCGGTAAAAAGGATACAGACCACTATCGCGATATTTATCCCCTGCCGGTTCGCCCTCGGGCTCAGCAGCCCCAGCAAAAAGATGCCCGAGATACCCCCCGAAAAAATAGCATATAGCGTAAACACTACCCCCAATACGCCGTCTGTACCTGCCTTGACATACAACATGGCGATAAGGATACTGACAACCCCCGCGCCCACTACGATCAGCTTCCCGGCCAACAGGTACTCCCTGTCCGGCCGGCCACGCCGCAGCTTCTTATAGTAGTCTTCCACCCCCACAGCGCCCAGCGAGTTAAGATCCGCGCTCATGCTACAGATCGCAGCCGAGGTCATCGCAGATAGAATAAAACCCACCAGCCCCATCGGCAGCCGCGTCATGATGAAATATGGGAATACGGCGTCGGCCCGCATTCCCGTGGGTAAGGGGTGAAGCTTATAATAAACGAACAGACCCGTCCCAATGAACATAAATAAGGTCCAGACCGGCACGGTCAGCAACACGCCCATCAACGAAGCCCGGATAGCCGCCTTGTCCGTCCTGGCTGTCAGATACCGCTGCACCACGGTCTGATCAGTACCGTATTTCTGAATGGCATAGAACACGCCATTAATAGCCATAACGATAAAGGTCAGCTGCGTAAAATTCCAGTCATATGGACCAAAGCCGGTCCGGTGATTCGCAGCCGCGATCCGCCATACCTCGGCTGGACTATCCGCCGCCGTAAAAACTAATATGCACAAACACGTGATCCCGCTCGCAAAAAGCAGAAAACCCTGAAAGACGTCCAGCCATATAACGGCCTCCATCCCCCCCATCAGGTTTATAAAGATGATCACAGCCCCAATGGCTACGATCATCAGCGTCGTATTACAGCCGATCATATTGCTCAACGCCAGCGCCAGCAGGAAGAAGATCGTCCCCATCGCAGAGAACTGCCTCAGGACAAAGGCCAGCGAAGAATAATACCGCGCAAACCTGCCAAAACGCCGCTCGAAATACTCGTACGTGCTCAGACCGATGATCTTCCTGTACAACGGCACCACAAACCAGATGATCCCCAGCAATACGACCGGCACCATCAACCCCTGCACCAGCAAGATCCAGTTGGAAGAATACCCTTCCCCCGGATACGCGAGAAAGGTTACGCTGCTGATCATGCTCGACAACAACGACATCCCGATCGCCCAGGCCGGCACTTTGCCCTTGGCCAAAAAATAAGACTGAGTAGACTGCCCCTTCCGGGCATAACGCAAGCCCAGATACAAGGTCACCGCCAAAAAAACGGCGATGATAATAATGTCGGGAAGATGTAACGACTGTTTCATATGATCAATTCGTTCGTTTAATAAGATAAGCCATCCGGCCAGGGATAGCTGCCCGGCTTGACGGTCACATAAAATCCCGCCGCGCGCATCCGCACTACCCCCGGCGCGAGCTCCCGCTCAGGCACAAGCCGCTCGATACCCAACCGCTCTAATATCGCATAGGCCGTCGATCCGCCTTCAATAACAAGCTCACCAACAGATACCCGCGACAATATTATCTCCACAGCATCCGCCAGGTCCTCCTTCCTTCCTGCAATAACAGCCTTACCCCCACGCAGCATCTCCACCGCTCTCCCCACATCCAACGAGCCTTGCTCGTTAGCCCAATACGTTGATCCGCTCACATACAACACCGGCAACCTCCGCATCGAAAGCAGCGCATCGAAAAACCCCGAAGCCCCCGCCAGCAACATCCCCGGCCCAAACACACGCGCCCAGGCCGCCAGATCATCCACAGAAGCCACCTCCCCCAACACGATCCCGGAATCAGGCAGCTCCTCACCCAACCTCCTTACAACCACCGAAGCATCACCCAGCATCTCCCGTACATCACTGCTCCTCACCGGGAAATCCGGATCGGTGGCGAACGAGCTCTCATTCACCGGAACCCCATTCAAAAAATAATGTCCATCTACGATCGTCCTACCCAATATCGGATTCGCCGGTATCAACAGCGCCCTGCCCATCCCCAGCACCTCCATCTGCGCCCGCAACTCGGCCACCACATGTCCCCGCAACACAGAATCAGTTTTCTTATACACCCACTCCGGTCCCAACCCCAACACACCAGCAGTAATACTCCGCATTTCCGCAACAGCCGCACCCACCGGCCCCGACCTTGTATCAGTCGCGATCACCAGCAGCCCGCCGTCAAATACAGCAGGCACAGTCCTCCGCACCTCCGTCATCAATCCATGACGAAGACCTACACCGCCCAGCTCCGCAGCCCCCGTAAGATCATCCGCTATAACCGCTATCATTTCTTACCGTTCTTTCTTAATTGTACTGCAGCCTCAATAGCCAGCACCATCGCATCCGCACTCGCAATCCCCTTCCCCGCGATCTCGAACGCCGTCCCATGATCTACCGACGTCCGGATGATCGGCAACCCCATCGTAATATTCACCCCTTTCACGCTGTCCATCCGCTGCCTCTCCGCGTTCCACTTAAACCCATTCAGCTTAAAAGGTATATGCCCCTGGTCGTGATACATCGCCACCACCCCGCCATAATGCCCTGTCGCCGCCTTGGCGAACAGCGTATCCGGCGGCACAGGACCATCCACATCATACCCCAGCTCCCTCGCCTCCAGCACCGCCGGCAATATCTCCATTTCATCCTCGGTCCCGAATAGCCCCGAATCACCCGCATGCGGATTCAACCCCGCAACCCCGATCTTCAGATTTTCCTCTCCCAGCGAGATCAAGCCATCCTTCAACAGCCCGATCACCGCCAGCACCCTTTCCTTCTTCACCAGATCACAGGCCTGCCGCAACGACACATGCGTCGACACATGTATCACCTTCAGGTTCTCCTCTACCAGCAACATCCCGTATTTGGCGGTATTCGTATAATGCGCATATATCTCGGTGTGACCAGCGAAATGATGTCCCGCATCGTTGATCGACTTCTTATTGATCGGCCCCGTAACAGTAGCGTCTATCTCGCCCACAAGGGCCAGCTCGATCACCTTCCGCACCGCCTCAAATGCCGCATGCCCCGCCATCGCCGACACCTCGCCCATCACCAGCGAAGAAAGATCCACGGTCTTCATATCCAGCACATCGATCACCCCCGGCTGAAAGACAGCATCGGCCACCCTCGAAACACCCCGCACATCAGCCAGCAACCCCAGCCGCCGTGCAGCCTGCTCCAAAACACCCGCATCCCCAACCACCACAGGCCTGCAGATACCCGTGACCTTATCCGTCAATAACGCCTTTATCGCGATCTCCGGTCCGATACTCGCCGGGTCGCCCATCGTAATTCCTATGATCGGTTTCTGTGACATACATTAATTTTATAAGGGAGGCATCATATAAGCCTTGCAAAGCCCCTCCTTTTCCATGATCCGTTTCAATGCCGCCAGCGACTCACCCAGCAGCTTCCCTGCCTGGTAAGAATTTCCCAGCTCGTCAGACAATGCCTGCAAAGCATTCACCTTCTCTGTATCTCCCCGCTCCGCAGCTTCTCTCATATCCCGGTACACCGATGGCGCAAAATTCGCGCTGCTCGGTACCAGCCCATCGCCGCCGCCAAGCAACGCCATCCCCGACTTCGCCGCCCATCCCAGGAAATGACAGAAATCAGAGCGCCCCGACCACAGCTTCAATGAAGCCAGCAGCCGCTCTTCGCTCCGCTCCGAATCCTTGGTCCCGACTACATCAGGATGATGACTCAGCCTGTCGATGATATCCAGCGGAATGGAATGATGCGTCGTCGCCGGAATATTATAAATGATCAGCGGCCCGCCAACCTGTGATGCCAGCTGCTCAAAATAACGCTCCATCTGCGCCTCCGTCAGCGTATAATAGGAAGGCAGTGTCGCCACCACCACATCCGCCCCGGAACCAAACGCAAAGCGAGCCGCCTCCACCGAATCAGCCAGACAATTGGACCCAACCCCCACATAAAGCACGTCCCCCGCCTTCTTCGCCTTACCCGCTGCCAGAATGAATTCCTGCTTCAAGCCCGTCGACAACGACGCCGCCTCCCCGGTAGTCCCCAGAACAAAAGGCTGCACACCATGCTGTCGAAACAGCAGCAACAGCCGCTCAACTGCGCCAACATCGAGCGAAAGATCGGCATTCAATGGCGTGACCATCGGCACGACAACACCCTTGTATTTCTTATTCATACGCAGATTTATAAATACCAATGGCATCCTCCGGCCCACAGCACTCAGCTTCTCCACCAAACGGATCGATCGTAACAACGAACACCCGCTGCGGCGACAGCCGCAGCACTTCCTCTACCAACCCCTCAATCACCCCATTTCCAAAAACCAATTTCCCCGGAAAATATATCGTCATCATATCGGCGGATCTAAAGGCATTTTATTTTTAACAAGCTTCCCCGTCTGCACCGGCTGAATGCCCAACCGCTCACACCACCCGAGGAAACTATAGTGTATATCGTCAAGCACCTGCTTCTGCTGTACGGTCAGCTCCAACGCATGCGCCCTGCTGATCGTACGTACCGGCAGTCCCCTCTTCTGCAGGAAATACTTGGCAGACATCGGATAAGCGACATGTATCAACGGGTCTACCCGGCTCAGCTCGCCCTGCAGCCAGCGAACATCCTCCTGTCTGTCCGGGTCATTCGCATGGTCGCACATCCAGACCAGTATCTCCGGATAAAAATTCCCCGAAATGGAAGACATCCCCTTCGCGCCCATCTGCAGCGAATACATCGCATTCGGCGTATGGGCGTCGTAAAATTCAAGACTATGATCTCCCTGTTTCAGGATGTCTAATTTCGCCTTCACCTTCTCCAGCTCGATAGAGGTATCCTTGTGATATACCAGCCGCCCCGTTTCCAGCAATGCCTTGAACACCTCCGGCGCAATGATCCGCTTATACGGAGCCGGGCATTCATAGAGTCCCATCGAGATATCCTTCGTCAGCCGGAACATCTTTTCAAAGTTTCGCAGCAACACACTGTCACTGTCCTCCACATTCGCATAGTGACCCGTGATCAGGATAACGGCGTCAACGCCCGTATCATAGATACGACCCGCAAAATCCGCCTTGTCCTCGATCGTAAGCCCGAACGATCCAGTCGCCACTATCGGCGCCCGGCCATCCACTACCCGGACGACATGCCGGGTCAGCTCCAGCCGCTCGTCTTCCGAAATGCTATACATCTCGCTGCTGAGACAGTTGGCGAAAAATCCTTTGACACCCGCAGCCAGGTAGAACTCCACCAGCGTCGAGACAACGTCCAGGTCCACCTTCGCCTTCAGATTGAAGGGGGTGATCATTACCGGGACAAACTTCTTTTCCAGCGTAGTCATAAGTTTATTTTTTTACAGTTTCCGGCCAGACGCCGTTATCTATTTTTTTTAATTCCAGCTTCGACGGATCAATTTCCACATACCTGATCTTCTTCCTGTGCCAGGTATAAACAATATGTACCATCCCATCCTTCGACTGGATAACGGACGGATAAGAATACTGACCCGTATGATCATCCTCCAGCACCAGCGCAGCATACCAGTCCTTTCCGTCCGGAGAGACAGCCACATTCAGCGGCGAACGCTCACCCTTGGTCTCACCCGCCGGCGGCAACACGTGATTATAGACCAGCAGCTGACGCCCATCCGCCAGCGTGACGCCATCAATACCCGAATTATTATTGGGCAGCGCAGTAGCCTCCAGCGGCGACCAGCTGAGCCCCCCATCCTTCGACTCGGTCGAGAGAATAGCCCTGTTCTGACTCCGGCTCAACGCCTGTATCGTCCCGTCCTTATGCAATAATATCGTAGGCTGTATCGCCTTCAGGTCAGCAGCGGCAGGCACCACACCGCTCATCTGATACGTCTTTCCACCGTCCTTAGTCAGCTCGAAATGGATCTTCCAGCCATCACTCTCCACGCTCGTAGGACAGATCAGCGTGCCATTGCCCAACGCCACAGGCTGGTTCTTGATCGGACCCAAAAACCCTTCCGGCAAAGCCACCGGCTTCGACCAGCTGATACCCCCATCCTTCGACCGGATCAGCCATCCCTTCCACTTCGCCGGGCTCGGCCCAACTTTATAATACAATAGCAGATCTCCCGCGGACATCTGATACAACACCGGATTCCAGCAGGCATAGCGGACCCCATTCCCCTGAATGCCATTCGCTACATTCACCGGCGCCGTCCACACCCTAGCCCCCTGATCCTTCCTGCTCACATAGATACACACATCCGGATTTCTTTCTTTCGTCCCCCCAAAATACGCCGCTACCAACCCCTTCGGCGTCTCGGCAATAGTCGCCGCATGACACTCCGGAAAAGCCGCCGTATCATACAAGAATTCCGACACCACCACCGCTTTTCCCTTCTTCACTCCATCCGGCGTCTGGGCCTTCACCCCAATCACCACCAGCATAAAAAAAACCGCGACAACTATTCTCATACCTTTTATTTTATATCAAAATGATAATTTCCCGGACCAACCTCTACCACTTTCCCATCAGGCAGACAAACCTCCGCCCCCGAATTAGCCGGAATCACAATATCCCAACGGATAATCCCACCGTCACGGCGCCAATGACTAACCACCTCCCCATACGGCGTCCTGTACGAAGCCTTCACAAAATTCAACCCCACCGGAAACACCGGCTTCATCTTGATCTTCTTGAACCCCGGCGCGGCAGGCGCAATCCCGCCCAGGTCCTCAAAACACCAGGTTACCAGATCCCCCAGCAACATCACATGATTCTGCGAATTCATCGCCGGATCAGCCGTATTCCCGTTCCATAGCTCCCAGATCGTCGTAGCCCCCTGCTTCACCATATACCCCCAGCTCGGATAGTCCGTATTGGAAGCCAGCTTATAAGCCAGGTCAGCCCTGCCATTCTCCGTCAGTCCCCGCATCAGCCACTGCGTCCCGATAACACCAGTGCTGATATGTCCACCGTCCCGATCGATCCTGTCCGTGATCCGTCTGAACACCGCGGCCCGCTGCGCCTCCGGCACCATTCCAAAATATAAAGGCAACAGATTTGCCGTAACAGTATTATTGGAATATTCCCCACCAACAGCATCAAAGAACCGGCTGTTAAAAGCCGCCCTCACCTTCTCCGCCTTCACCCCAAACTCCTTCCCCTCCTCCATCTTACCCAACATCCCCGCAAACTTCCTCATCAATCCCAATAAATGATAGTAATAGGCCGTCGCGATCAGCTTCCCATCCGTCATTCGCGAAGAGTCCCGCGAATGGATCAGCTGCGGCGACTCCGGCGGCACACACCAGTCGCCATACTTGTCTTTAGTCATGATCCCATCCACTTCATACTTCGCGCTCATATAATTTATCCAGCGCTTCATCGAAGCATAGTGCTTTCGGATCGGCCGCATATCCGCATACTGCCTGTACAACATCTCCGCCACCAGGATATACACCCCAGGCCAGGTCATATTGTCGCTGTAATAATTCCAATAGGCCGGCGCCACATCCGGCAGCTGCCCATCCGGCTTCTGCGATTCTTCGATATCGTCCAGCCACTTGGCATACAACAGTCCATTGTCAAAGAAATAGCTCTCCCCCAGCGAACCCGTAGCCCTGTCACCCAGCCAGGGCATCCGCTCATTCCGCTGCGGGCAATCGACGGGCATGCCCTTGTAATTGGAACATATCCCCCACCGCGCATTCTCGCAAATTTTATTCAATAGAGTATCCGAAGTCTCGATACTACCCACATTCTCCATCTTGTCATAAACAACCTCCCCGGTTAGATCATCCATCGATGGCGTCCCGGGGTAACCGGTGATCTCCACATAACGAAAGCCATGATAGACAAAAGAAGGTCTCCAATCCTCTACACCTTCCCCCTTTAATGTATATACATCCGTCGCTTTCGCGTCCCTCAAATTCGCGGTATACAAGTGCCCATCCTCAAGCGTTTCTCCAAACCTCAACCGCACCGTCGTCCCCCTCGGACCCGACACCTTCATTCGCACCCAACCCGCCATATTCTGACCCATATCCAGCATCCACACACTATCCCCTGCCTTCCATATCCGCTGCGGCCGCAATACCGCTTGTACTTCCTGATCAGGATCCATCTGCGCCCGCAGCTGCCCACCCGGAGAAGCCACGACCTGCGGCTTCATCCAATCCTTCAGCCCCTTCCGTGCATCACACTCCTCTCCATCATACTCATTATTCGATCGTATCGGCCCATCCGCCGTAAATCTCCAGCTCCTATCGCTGACGATCACCCGCTTCCGGCCGCTGCTATCCTCCAGCTCCAGCTGCAACAACAGCTTCGGAAAGCCAAACTCTTTTATCTTCTGCGGCTTGTATTTCGGCCGCATCGTAAAGAACCGCCCATTTCCAAGCACCACCTCTATCACATTCTCCCCTTTCCTGCACGGCGCCTCAAACGTCTTATAAAGCACCGACTTCGTATAGTCCGTAGGCGCCTGAGCCAACACCATCCTATCCGAAACCGGCGTCCCATTCACCTTTACCTCGTAGTGCCCCAAACCCGCGATATAAAGGGTCGCCCTGCGAATCCCCTTTTCCGAATTAAAAACTTTCCTGAAATACCTCGCCGACAGCCTCGAGAACTTCGACACACTGTCCCACGGAAATCCTGCATCATACCCGATCCACTGAGCCTTCCAGTCCGTCGGCGAAAGCAACCCCATCGTCCACAGACTTTCTGAGCTCCACGGACTCTCCCCCTCCTCCGTCCAAACCTTCACCTTCCATCGACAGACCTCCCTGCTCTCCAACGACTTCCCCCCATAAGGCACCATCCAGCTTTGATCGCTCTCCACCTTCCCCGAATTCCAGAGCTCGCCCTTATCGCCGGTCACAATTATCTGATATGCAGTCTGTCTAATTCCCACTACGCGCCAACCCAATCTGGGATGCTGCACGTCAATCCCCAACGGCGAAACACGCTGCTCGCAAGTTAACTCCCCAACCTTCTGCGCCTCCGTGCGTCCGGCCAGGCACAAAAACAAAATAATATGGTAAAAAACACCCCTCATTTCCCCGAAAAATCAAAGTATAGATCTATCCCTTTCGCATACTCCCTACTCCTGCCATAGTCATAATACATATTCTTCGCGCCCGACGGCCCCAGATTCTCCGGCTTCTGCGACTTCGTCCCGATAGCCGGTATCCCATGCATAAAGGAGATATTCCCCTCCGGGAAAGGCGGCGCCGTATTATAGGTCTTCACCGGATCAGCCGGCGTGAACAATCTTAGATATACATCCTCGTTAGCACAGACCACCGTAAATGGCTGCGCCGCCGTCTCCATCCGCATCCAGTAAAAATTGGAAAAATACCCTTTGAACTCCGGATAGACACATTCCCCCTGTCCGGTGATCGTATTGTTATAGGCCTTATCCCATACCCCCAGCTTCACCCCCTGCATCCGGTTCTTCCATACCCGGTACGGCCCATCACCCATCCAGCGAATGCCCTTGACGTTATTTTCAGGATAAGAAAAATTAACGCCCATCAAACTGTATTCATACTCCGGGGGAAAATAATGTATCTCCATCTTCAGCCATCCCGATGGATACATCGTCCACCTAAGCTGCTCTACGATATTCTGTTTGGGATAGCTCACCTCTATAACCGCATTCCTTCCCTCTATCCGCTGCACCAGGCTCGTAACCCCACCCGATGTACCTGCCGCCAGCGTAGGACCATCGGCAAAAGGTATCACCCCCTTTCCATTCTCTACCTTCCTCAGCAAACCCGTCATCTTCCCAAACCATGCCCTGACACCACCGGCCGACAGCACGATACAGGAATCCTCCGAAACCGTCGTCACGTTTCCGCTCCCCACCGTATCCACCATCCGCAATGCAACTGCATCCGGCCTCACGATCGGCCAGGTCCAGCTATAAATTTCTCTTCCAAACTTATCCGTAGCCGTCAGTCCCAGCACATCATAGGTCCTCCAGTTCGAAGGCAGCGACAACGTTATCACCCCCTTCTGCCCCGGCGCCACATCCGGCGCATCCACCGCTCCCGCAACCGCCGCTCCCTTCATGGGCGTCAACCTCCACGAAAACCGGCAATCCTTCAAATTCGTATACAACCACCGGTTCTCCACCGGGATCCTCCCATCAAACTCCGCCGTTATCTCCTTTCTCAATAGATGAACCGGACTCCACACCTCCTTCACCGCATAATAGCTACCCTCCTTCTCCCTGTGCGGCCCCAGTATCCCGTCCGGCCCATGATCCTTGTCCGTATCCAACGAATCATGCCAATCGCGACGCACCACCGCCTCATCCGAAAGATCCCACAGGAACCCTCCCGCCGACAACGGCTCGTGATACATCAGCTCCCAAAAATCGGCCAGCCCCGCACCATGCCCGCCATCATAGAGGCCATGCAGGAACTCCGTCGGAAAGACGATATCATGCCCATGCCAGTACGTCCCATTGCCATAGTCATAGTTGATATAGTGCTGCGTATCCATCCCCCGAAACACCGCCCATGGATGTATCAACGGCCGCCCCTGAACGTCATATCGATCGAACAGCCCATCCAGCTCAAAATTAAATCCCCCCTCATTCCCATTGTCCCAGACAACAATACTCGGATGATTGACGTCCTTCTCGATCATCTCCTTCACCAGCCTCGACCCCACCTCGGTATCGTACGCGTGATGCCAGCCCGTCAGCTCATCCAGCACGAACACACCCAGCGAATCACACATATCCAGGAAATGGTCATCGGGCGGATAGTGCGACATCCGGACCGCATTCATATTCATATCCTTTATCAGCTGCACGTCTTCCAGGCTCAATCCTTTGTTCAACGCTCTCCCCGACTCCGGCCAGAAGGAATGACGACATACGCCCTTGAACTTTATCTTCACCCCGTTCACATAGATACCATCCCGCTCCCGCAGCTCCACCGTCCTGAAGCCAAAACGTTCTTCGACCCGATGTACCACCCCGCCACTACCAGACAGGCTATACACCACCTTGTAGAGATTAGGCGCTTCAGGATCCCAGGTCAGCGGCCGGACGAAGGAAGCCTTCAATCGCACCACTGTATCCCCCCAATGCACCGGTGTAGAAAAAGGCTCTCCCACCTTCTCCCCACCCAAAGTGAACACCTGCGCCGACAACAAATTGGCATTCTTCACCCCGTCCAGCCGGACTACCGCCGTAAAGCTTCCATCCGCCCGGGCGTCGAGAGCCTGGCTGCTGATATGCTGCGCCGGCAACGCCTCCAGGAACACCGGCCGGAAGATCCCGCCAAAGATCCAGAAATCACAATGCCGCTCAGCCATATTCACACTCTTATTAGACGACTCTTTACTAACAGTCACCTCCAGCTGATTCGTCCTGCCATATCGCAACAACGAAGAAATATCATACTTGAATCTGTAAAAAGACCCCTGGTGTACCTTCCCCGCCGACTTCCCATTGATCTTTACCTCCGTGTCCGTCATACTCCCGTCGAAGACGATATTCACCCGCCGGCCCTTCCACGCCGCGGGAACCACAAACGAATACTTATACAACCCCTTTTCATGCCCTCTCACCGAATCCTTGTCCAGGCCGTAATTGTATTTTCCAAACCCCTGCAGCTCCCAGTTGGAAGGCACAGGGATCGTCGTCCACTTACCCGAATTACGTCCTTCCGTACAATAGAAGGGCCAGTTCACCGTATGATCGCTACCGGTACCAGACAGAAATACTTTTTCCGTCTCCTGTCCACGGGCCACCACCAGGCAGCCAAAAACCAACATAAAAAAGATCACGTTTTTCATCCGCATATTTATGTCTTTTCAATGGTCGGATGGAACCTTTCGGTTTCATCGATCAACATTTACCCGGAAGGGCATCGCAGGCAATCCTTCCTTATTCAACAAATTAGGCTGTGCCGCTTCATTCCACCCAAACCGAACCAACCTCGGATCCTTCACCGGCGAAACAACCACTATTTTATCTGATCCCTGTATTTTCGCCTTAGCCGCCACAAATCTCCCGTCAGCCCCGGCAACCTCAAACCAGTCCAAGCCCTTCCCATCCCGGCTCACCAGCCCGCTGCCCACCTCGGAAAAACCCAGCTCCACTTTCCTCCCCCGGACAACCGCGCTGCCAAACACCGGCCCCGAATACACCACCGGCAATCCATAATCCTTCGCCAACGCCCACAACGCCAACCGGCGCCCCACTTCTCTTTTATGACCCGGATGCAGATCCTGCAGGCTATCCACCAGATCAGACGTCACCACCATCCCCGTATGCGAAAGGGCCAGCGCCTTTTCCTGCGCCCCCCAGAAATCCGCCTCCGACTCCACACTATGCGCCTGATTCCCGCCGTTGCTCTTCGAATAATAAAAAGGCGCTATCTGCACAAAATAGAACCCCAACGCCGAATCCCCCCAGATCCCTCTCCATCCCTCTATCAGTCTTTTCATCTTCCCCGGATAAGCAACCGTATCATTCATCATACAATTCGTCTCGCCCTGATACCAGCAAAACCCCTTGATCCCATAAGGCGCAAGCGGCCGAACCATCGTCAAAAAGAATTTCCCCGTATCCCCCAAATACGGCTCTATCGCACTCCCCGGCACCGCATTAGAAATCACCCCCACCGGCACACCCAGCCGTTTATGCAACTCCCTCGCAAAAAAATACCCCGGCGCCGAAAACCCACGCAACGCCTCGCCCACCGCAAGCCCCCACACACCACGGGTCTCCGGCTTACTATAATGCGTCCCCACCAGGAAAAGCCGTATTTCCGGATTCCCCGCTTCCTCCACCGTATCGAACTTGCTATTCTTCCGCATCGTATACTCCATATTCGACTGGCCGCTGCACAACCATACCTCCCCAACCAATACATTTCCGAACCGGACTTCCTCCCCCTTGTCAGACCGCACCACCATCTCTCTCCCCACCGCCGAAGCCTCCATCGGTCCGAGCTCAACCCTCCAGTCCCCCCGGCCATCAGCCACCGCCGTCTGCTCCATCCCCCCAAACTCCACGCTCACCCCGCTCCCCGGCGAAGCCCTCCCCAAGACAGGAACCTTCCTCCCCCGCTGCAGCACCATATTATCTTCAAATATCTTTGGCAACGACAACACCACCGGCGCCATCCCCTTCAGCCATATCGCATACTTCCAGGTCGCCGCATTACTATCCGGCTTATGCGCAGCATCCCGGTACCATTTCCCAATGTTCGCAAACGGATATACCGGCATCGTCACTGCCTTTCCATTCGCCAGGACCAGCGGCACCTCATACCCCGGGCCCAAAATACCCGCAGGCGCCCCTACCCATCTCAACCCGGACACCGGCGCAAGCACATACTTCACACTATCCAGGCTTCCCGCAAAGTCCGCCGTATCCCCCTTATACCAGATATCATCCACCGCATATACCACCGGCCCCCGCTCCAATGC
>Ga0105239_10000891_pt1 | contig 42343 bp, 45 predicted proteins | sample KBSC44metaG_FD_92761 | JGI IMG/M metagenome (GOLD analysis project Ga0105239, IMG submission 92761) | Corn rhizosphere microbial communities from Kellogg Biological Station, Michigan, USA - KBS C4-4 metaG | ecosystem: Host-associated > Plants > Roots > Rhizosphere > Soil | place: Michigan, USA...
ACCTGCTCACCGCACGCGAACCTCCTGAGTTCGGCATGCTTTGAGCTTGCTACGACAGATACGTCAAGGTACTACTTGTACTTGAGATATAGTTACACAATCGAGACTATTATAGCTATACTACTAGTAATCCTACCTGTTAGCACAAGTGGTGCCTAACACGTGGAGTGGCCATTGGAGGTTTGAAGAAAAAAGTATATAAGACGCGTTATCATAAACACGTAAAAACGCGCCAAGAGTATGGAGACTAATGACATGGCGCTGTATTTGTGACACGTGGGGACCAAACACGAAAATAGTATCCAGCATTGATTTTGTATTGTTGGTTTCAATCCGCCTCGTCCCATTCATAAGACATTGCTAGAAAATCACCCAGGATTGGGAGTAGGGGTTCACTCCAAAATGTGTTCTGCTTCTGATCCCCTTACAGGCCCCTCATTCCATGTCCTTCCTGCCCTAAATCCCCAATTGCACTTGCCTGTCGATAGATACCCGTCCTTTCGTTACATCATACCGCGCATTGAATTGAAGAGGTACCGGCGCATTTCATGATGAGAATGACACGAAATTCCCGCCTCGTCGTCCACCCAGTGTTGTTGTGTAGAAATGATGAAAACCGAGAAAGATTGTAGTAAAGCAAAGGGAAATCTCGTTCGTTGATGTGCGTGTCAATATGGTACATGGCGAAGAGGACGGTGAAGATATTCCAAAAGATGATTTAGAATGATCAATCGTGTCCCCCTTTCACTCTTACCCTCCCACGGTGTGTTCTAATGTTTGGGCCCGAGAGATTGACTTTTCAAGTCTCGTCAAATAGTGTCCCGAAGCCATCATCCCAAGAGTCGCTGAAAATCCCTTCAGCGTCGCGGCTACAGGATTTCCTGCGTCGTCTCAAATCTCCCTTTTTAGTTTGGCGGGATTCGAAATCTTGCTGGCACCCATCGCACCAGCGTTCACGTGACAAAGGTCGCTCATACGCCAGACCCAAGATATACGTTCTTCGCGGGCAATTCGGGACCCAGCAGCTTGAGCATCTCGCTTTGCGACGGCTCTTAGGTAAAGGAGTCTGTTCGAGTGCTCGCCACCGGGGCTTGTGGTCGTTTTCCTCCACGTTTCGGCTTACTCCAAATGTCTTTCTCGAGTGTCCAGCTGCTGACATCTTCTGATTCTTGTTGTCCTTCCACTCGAGCAGTGCTGCTTTCCGCTCGGCTACACCCCCTGCCCAGTGCAGACTGAGATTCTTAGGCTTCCACCATCGTTGAGACCTTCGAGTCCTCATGGATTGGTGAGATCTTCGTTTCTTTTCTTTACTTGCGCGCCAGGACTCCACCGCATCGATAATTTTCCTCCCGACTCCAGTATATTCCATTAAATCTTCTTCCCTGCGTCGTTTCTCCTCCAGGTCGAAACAGGCGACACATCCCCACCACAGTTCAAATGTCCCGGCGCCACAGCAAGAGCACACGCCAATCTCTTCTTCAGGATTCAAGAGGCTCTTACCCTCTAGAGCCCACCGCTTTACTCGCGTTAGTCGACTAGCTTTCCTCACAGTGTCGCTCTTCGTGACCCAATTCTCCTTCCACCATTGACCTTCCACATCGCGAAAGCGGCGTAAACAATCTTTGCAGACCCTATCGCGCGCAGACTTGGCACCGAGTCCAGTGCCTTTGTTGCTCATGCGCTCGACAAAGCACCATAGGGGCTTCACCTCGAGACAGCCGTAGCAACGCAGCTCCTTCGCTGGGCGCTCAATTAGCCGGATATCGAACGCGACGTATAGCAGATCCCACAAGGCGCCAAGTCGCTGTCGGGGATAAATGCTGCGATAGTCGTTGAATCGTTTGATTTCGAGATCGAGAGATTGCTGCACAAAATCTGAGCGAACTCTACGGACGAGCTCAGAATTGAATAGATCATACATAGTGGTGCATGTTTGACGTAGCGCGAGGAGGGTGTCAAAGTCAAGGTATTTGACGGCGAGGATGTAGTGGATGTCATGGGGCAGAATTGAAAGAAAAGGAGTGTCTTGGTATTGTGCCGGGATTGCCTTTGTCCGAGACCTTGTAGGAAGAACCAATGACGGAGATATTGAAATGGGCTGTAGCCCAGGCTTGACCAGCAGAGGGGCGTTCATTGTTGTTGGAGTGCGTGGTTTCGAGGGAGGAGCTGCATCTGAAGACTGTTCTGAGACGTCGATTTGAGATGATTCCTTCCGGTCTACTAGACGCGTACTCAAGGTTGAAGGATCGGGGTTTGCTAAACTGACTCGAGACCAATCACCACTCAGTCGGAGCCTCGAAGTCGATTTTGACGCCACAGCGCCCAGTTGATGAGGAGATTCGGTATTAGTACAAACTCGATCCATGCTGTCTGAGGTTATATGTTTAATGACGATGGTGGGGTGTTATGGATGTGATGTGGTGTTCACAGAAGACTGAAATCCAGAGTTGGGATTTGCTAGCATGTGAATGTCTGACGGTCATGGAGAAAGCAAGTGCCGGGCAGCTCAGATGATAGAGCGCAAAAGCCTCCGAAGGAACAACATTTGCGACGCGCTCAGCAAGTGATGTATGCTGGGTGAAGACTTTTGTTGTGTCCAGTGGTGGACTCGGGCTGTGTTCAGTCAGGCTGAAAAGGCAAAACGGACGGGCTTCAATGTTGGTTCATGGCAGTGATGAGTCAAGATGGGATGACTCAAGTTTCGTCGGGCCAACCCAAAGTTGAAACGATGAATTAGTACAGGGCGTCGCTGGAAGGAGCCGTGTTGTTTGATGGATGATGGTGATAAAGATTGAAGATGATAGCAATGAGGGTTGATGTTGGATTTACCGTAGGTTTGAGGTTTGGCAAGTGTGAAGTTCCGACAGTTGGACACTTTGGCTGACAGTTCTCGACTCAGACGGGACTAGTTAGGTACTAGTCGGCCGTAGTCAGCGGGAGGGAAAGGAGGGAGTGACGTTGGCCTAGGGGCGCCCTTGGACGTGGGGAGAAGGAGCCACCCGGGGCTCCTTAGGTTGCCCATTCACTCGAAAAGGCACCAGTCACGAGACACACACCGAGTTCTGACAATAATGACCTGGTCACACACGTGACTCCAGAGATCCTCGATCCTCCTACAAAGCAACAGAACAACAACAGACACAACAAATGTCAGGTCCAGGGGCTGTTTGTTGTTGTCTACGTTTACGAGTAGGGTTTCTTTGACAAGACCCTGTGTGGAGTAAGGCTACAGGACAAGTTGAGTGGTGGTGCATACGAGTAAGTTGTAACCTAAGCCCAGTCTGTGTCGCGCCCTGGTAGGGCAGACTAGCCCCCGCCAAGCAGGTGTTTTGGGCTATGTTCGGGGGGCTGAGATGCCCTGATGGGTCTAGAATCAAGGCAAAATGGCTTGGTTTCAGGCCAGAGGCGAATAACGCCCATTGCTCCACGGACCATCTGAACGAATCGACCGTTGCCAGCGAAGATTAGCGGCCTCAGGCGTCAGAGTGTGACAATGCATGCAGCAGACGATCACGCGCCCAGGCGAAGAAAGTCGGGAGCAAAACCCCCTGCAGAGTGCAGTGGCGTTCGAGGCTTGAACGGCCACATCCAAGCTACTCGTGGGAGAGGCGACCAAAGTGTACCGAAATGTAGGTGTTAATCAACAGTAAACTCAATTGCCGTCTCGTAGACATGGCTTCTTGATATGCATTTGCAGACTACTCGGTGCTGGTGCGGGAGGACTCTAGCGACGACCACCTTGGTTTGATTCTGTCGCCTAGTAACGAGGCTGTCTGATATCGCCAGCTACCCGTACATGCACATAGGTAGCCTCTATGGTTCGGAAATCATGGATCATCCGTACATATTCATTTCTTCCCAATGACCTGACCACGCCATGCCAAACGATGCTCTGACAACGTGGTAACATAAAACAAATGCCATCCAGGTAGACCGTCTAACTTGCCATTGTTGCTTGGGTTTCTTCACCTCTACCCTCTGTGACACGAGATCGTCGTAAATCTGTGCTGCATATGCACTGACAACTTTGACATCAACGACGCCGATGCGAGGGGAGGGATCCATCATAAAATGTGGCTCAAAGAATTCATTGGAGTCGGCCACTACATCATTGACATTAGGGAATTTTGTGCATATGCCTGGAATAGAATTAGTTGTTTGCCGCGCACGTTCTCGCAACAATAACTTACCATTGGCTTGATGTCAGGATGCGGCACAGCTTCGAATTGGTGGTACTCAAGCTTCAGCTCAGGTCCGATATTGATGTATGCACCCTTATTCTCGGTCGTATCACAGTACTTGGGGGCCGAAAACACTGGTACTTTGTCAGTCATAATTCTCCCACCCTCAACCAAGGCCGGGTTAACCTACCAGTAATACATTTGCCATCATGTTCGACCTCATAGCCATCCATTCTGACCTCATGACTTCGAATGACTGCTTCAAGCCCGTTGTTCTCACAGAAACGTTTGGTTACATCTGGACCAAATTGCAGGCCAACTCCTCTCTTACTGGGTCCTCGACCAGGCTCGGTTTGAGGATCAGTCCACAGCATTTCCATCATTAGACCTTGCTGACCTGGCTGTCGTTGCACGTGACGATCGAGTTTTCGAATGTCATCCAGAGTAGTTTTGTCGTCCGAAAATAAGCCTCCATGTAGTGTTAGGTACTTCTTTCCGATCAAGGTGGCCAAGGGCAGAGCTGAGAATGATTCGGAGAATAGTTTGAATGTCTTCTCGTTGTATTTGGCCTTACACTCGCCTTCGAATCCATAAACTCTATTCATGTCATCCGTCTCGTGGTTGCCCCGGTTGAGGAAGAATTGCTTGGGTCGCAGCCACTTGTATGCATAGAGGAGCAGTGCGATTTCCGTCGACCACGATCCACGATCCACAAAATCGCCGTTGAAGAGGTAGGCATGCTTCTCAGTTGGGAACCCATTGAGGCGGAAAATCTCCAGGAGATCGAAATACTGTCCGTGGGTATCTCCGCAGACTGTCAATTGCGTATCAGGGTCAACATCCATCTCGACCATTGTGGGCTCGTCGTAAACGATATCGCGCACCGCCTTGACGATTTGGAACACGTATTTCTTGTGGATCTTCTTGCCGTTCTTGAACCGTTCTATCATGTCGTCGATGAACTCCTGCGTCATCTCCTCTCCTAATCGCACACCATCGTATGCTTGATCGACCTCCATCGAATCGATGTCCAAGCCTTCAAATGCGGAAGGAGGGTCCCCGACTTCGATTGCTTTAAGAAATGCAATCTTCTTTACTAGTTTTTCACATTCTGCTAGCTTGAGTTTTGCATCCTTGTTGTTCGGTTCTTTCCTAACCACGGTCTTGAAATCTCGGACTGCATCTTGGGAATTGAGGATGGCGGTGTTCGCAATGGCTCGTCTCCAGTATGCCTGCGTATAAAGTGTGGTCAGCTCAACCATTCTGGACAGAAAATATTATATGGAGTACACAACCGACCTTTACATAGTCCTTATTGAGGTCGATCGCGGCGGTAGCATCTGCGATAGCATACCCGTAGGCCTCCAGCTTGATGTTTGCCTGCGCTCGGTTACAGAAGAAGGAAGGGTCGCCATTGTACTTGTCGATAGCTTTGGTGTAGAACTCGACCGCAGAGGGCCAGTCATGTTCTGCAAAGGCCTTGTTGCCCTTCTGTTTGAGTGCGGTGGCGGCAGCTTTGTCTGCCGTCTCTGTCTCTGACATTTTTGTTCAGATAAGAGGGAGGCGAGGAGGTGGCAGTTTCACAAGGGAAGGGAGCAAAAAGGGGAATCTGTGATAGGGGCGAATATCTCAACAATTTCTATCGCAACATAACGAAATTTGTGTGCACATGCGAAGGACCCAGCTGTTGTAAACTGTGAATGCAAATTGAGGCTGCTTTGAGTCTGGGGATTATGACGGAAAGTTCTCGAGCCTTGAGGAACCACTTTTTTCTCCAACCTTGTCTCTCTCGCGTGCCCGGGCAATTAGAAGGCAGCCGCCTGTGCATTTGCCTGATTTGCCAAGCCCGATTGCGGAGAAGATATCCGCGCTAATCGCCGATCTGCCGAAAGCTTAATTGTCTGAGAGGAAACAGCGCTCATTTTTCATCAACAGCAACTGCACCTCCTTCGCTCCTTCCTAAAGACGCTGACAACGTCCATCCTATTCCAAAAGCATCTCTACCAACACGCGTCACGGTCAACATGGCATCCGCAATAGGTCGCAATGCCCGCGCATGCATGGTCTGTTCAATCGTGTTAACATACAATGTAAGCACCCCTCTGCTCTTGATGTACTCCATCTCTAGTGCCGAGCACAGACTGACTTGTCTTCGCAGGAATTCCACCGCAACGGCTGCCCTAACTGCGAAGCGATCCTAGGACTGAAAAATTCACAGGACGCGATCCAAGAGTGCACATCTCAGGTCTTCGAGGGGCTGATTTCGATGGGTGAGCCTAAGACCTCATGGGTTGCAAAGTGGCAGAGGTTGACCGAGTACGAGCCCGGCATCTACGCCACCAAGGTCGTTGGACAACTGCCGAGGGAGATTTTGGAATCGCTCGAGGACAATGGCATCAAGTACATACCGAGAGATGGAAGCTCCTTGGAGGATGACGTGGCTGCTTGAGATATGAAGGATCCGCTATTTTTTCATTCCGGCATACGTGTCTGCACAGCACTAAGATCGACGGGACACAAATTAGGTGATGGAAGTGCATTCTTGATTTTGAAGGAACCAGTCAAGCAAACTTTGATTATTTTGCTACATGCAGATCTGATATATACTACGACGACACCGGTTCCAAGGAGCAAGGGAGCTCAACTATGGACGAAAGGACATGCCACCACCAGGTCGACTTTTCATGAAACAAGTCCGAATTCTCCGTAGCGCCAACAGGCAAACCATCATCTCACCGGCAAAGAGCATTATAGAGTTTTGACAAGCTTCTCCAGCGCCTCGAGAAGAATGTCTGCATGGTGTTTCTGGAAAATCAACATCGGTCGCAGTCTGACCGCAGTGGCACCACTGCCACCAATATTGATGCCGAAGGTCTTTGCCTTGGTTAGGAATTGATCACGCTTGGGATTGTCAAAGGCGATGAAAGTGCCCTGTCCTTTACCACGGAGGTTTTGGAAGTGCTCGGGGTATTTCTGGCCCAGCCTCTCTAGACCAGCATAGAGATAGTCGCCAACTTGAGCTGTGTTCTCCACCAAGTTTAATCTTTCAATCTCGTTGATGATGGCTCGGAACAAGATTGCACGGGCTGGATCTCCCATCCATGTGTTGAATTGGCGGTAAGGTTTATTCGGGCGGAGCTCGGGGTTGCCAAAGTAGTAACCTGCTGTCTGAGCCTTTTTCGAGAATGTGACCATGTCAGGCGGATCTTGCAGATTCCAGTGATCGTGAGCCCAGAATTTGCCAGTGGCGCCCACGCCAGTCTGGACCTCGTCAACGATCAAGAGAACATTGTGGCGACGAGTGATCTCCCGAAGACCTTGGAAGAATGCTGGGCTTGCATGATTATCACCGCCCTCAGACTGGATCGGCTCAACTACCACAGCGGCCACAGGATTGTGGTAGTTCTTGATGATCTCCTCAGCCTCTGCCAAACATCTCTTCTCCTCAGCCGCATTCTCTGCTGCGAATTGGTCGAGCGGGTATTTCAATAAGGGGAATGGGGCTTGCGGCCAATCGAAGGCGGGGATGTCGAGTTTGTGGATGGCCTTGCTGCGGGTGGTGGACAGAGTCCCGAAGAGACGGCCGTGGAACGCGGTCTTGAAAGACATGATGGAGAAGTTGGGTGAGCCGGGGCTTTGGTTAGTCATGGTAGACGATATTTCTTCCTCGGTAAATTCAACTTCTGGGCCACCGCGGCGGTGTTGTGCCTTCCACATGAACGCAGCCTTATATGCCGTCTCGTTGGCATCAGAACCAGACATTCCAGTGAACACTTGGCTCAGACCCTTGGGGGCGGCTCTCAAGATACCGGTCTCGAGGATAGCTGCCCAGTCGTGCTGAGGAAAATTACCAAGGGCCGGTCGGTTGATCAGTGCAGAGGCCATCTCAGGTGAGCTTGCAGCTAGCAACAATGCGGGATTGCTGTAGCCTACAGGGATAGAAGCAATCTGCGCGTAGACATCAAGTAGAACGTTGCCATCCAAGTCCGCAATGTAGTTGCCATAGCTGTGTTGGTAGTTTGCCATCATGTTCAAACTGCGAGTATCGAACACCTTGTGTAGCTCCTCAATCGCCTTCTTGCTCTTCGGTCCTGGGATTGGGGTGATCACATGGGGTCCAACTGGCTCGTCGGCGAAGAATGGTACTTCCCCAGTAGAGGTATCAAGAGAATTGGCGGTGGCGGTGGCAGCCGGTCTACTGATGGTCGCTGATGAGAGTGTTCGGACTTGAACTGACTTGAACGCATTTTTGGAGGGTGCAGCAAGGCGAGTCGCCGAGCGCAGGCTGCTCGCAGCCCGGAAAACAGAGGTCATCTTGGTTCAAACCTGGATGGAGGACGGGTGAGCCGCTATTGCTAGTGTACGCGACGGGATTCGAGTGACAGATAGGACCTTCTGTACTTACTAGAAAGGAAGATCCCAAATGCAGTAGCAAGATAATATTGAGAACTCTCCCACACTTTCTGGAAATCGGCGGCCGTCAGAACTGTACAAAATGTATATTCAAGTTCAATTGGATCAATGATATTTATTTGAAGAAGGCAGCGTGGCAGGGCGGGATGAAAATGAAATGCGGAGAACGACGCAGCTCCAACTCCTCCCTCTCCACTTTTTTACCCGCCTATCTCAAACTTATCTCGCACAATCTTAGACAGTCTTGGACAAACTTGACCACCTCATCCCACTTCAGGAAGGGCCTTCCGGGCAATCACGCTGTTTACGCCCTCCCCCGGCCCGGTGTCCAGACCACCTAACTAAATTACAATATATAGTTTACAATGTTTAGGTACGAGATATGGGCTTGGTTTGACTAAAGATATTTCTTTGTACCACAAGATCATTCGTACCAGCAGCGGTACTTCTCATGTGTACATAACATTGGATGACCTGGGTCATTTTCCAATACAAGGCATTTCTCTTCACTGAGGAAAGTCTTGTTTAAAGCACCATCCTCGAAGGCCCAATATTAACCTCGTCCTATCTACTCGAGAATTGCCTCCTTGACACCCTACGACTTGCGTTCTATATTGTCCATGACTTGCACATCTCTCAATTCGTCCTGACCTGATGCTCGGTCTGTCACAGGACCGTCTAATGCCCCTGTGACAAATTCAGACCCCTTGTTGTGGGCTGTCATTCTAGTGGATACCTACCTCCGCGAAGGGATCATTCGTGGCTCTTCCTGGGACATTGTGCAGCCTCTTGGAGTCGACCTGGGGAGGAAGAGCATCACCGGTGCCCGTGATGATTTGTCTGCTGGCTGTGTCTCTGGTAGACTGTTGATCGTTCGTTAATTTGCGTTTGGTGCGCACGCGCTCTGTGAACATACCCTAGGAATATCACCTGCGTTGGTGGTTGCATCTGCCAGGGAAGAACTGCCTCGATCATTTAGATCTTTCCCTCCAGCGACCTGGTCAGGGCGCGCCTTGGAGGGAATAAATCTCGGCTGTGCTGAATCCTCTGGGACCCTGAGGCCGTTCTTTGCAAGATCGAACAAATCACCTCCACTATTTCGCCCAGACCCAGTTGACATGATGAAATTCCTGTAATCATGTCTTGAAATTTATGGCAAGAGGAAAGTTGCCAAAACTTGGGATAATAATTCTAACCAAAAGCATCGAAATACCTTACAATAGAGTGATCAATCCCTACGAATGTCTGAAACCAATCTTGGTTAGAGCATGCCCTGTCATTGAGCAATATATCGTTGATCGTGTCCTGGTGAGGCGTTGTTGACCTCATTGTTATGCCAACGAACATACGATGTCACAGTATGCTCCTCCATCATGAAGTGGGGCCGGATCAGTTTTGCGGCTGTATGAGGTTATGAGGTTGGCGGGAGTCATCTAGAATGCTGCCATAAAAAGCAATAAGTTACGATGGTTATCATGGCAATTTTAGGAGGCTCGTTGGCCCAGTCCCTTGCCAGCAGTCCGGAGTTCGTATCGAGCTGGCTTCTACCTGCTGGTAGCAGCTAGAAGTTGAGCTTCTTTTAGGAATGTATCAAGGGACGCCAGCTAAGTACCCGAGCCGCTTATCTCCCAAGCTGTCCATATTGATATAAACAGCCACAAGTAATGCTGAAGCAACACAAATGAATGATACTTGATTCGCAAGTTTGTCAATGAAGGGTGCCCGGAAATAAATCAAGTTGACTTTATCGCGCTGCATATCGACCCTCTAAACTAGGTAAAAGTCGATGCGCAAACAAATTTCCGGTAAAGTTTCGCATGCTGGCAAATATGACAAGTGCCCATTGTGCTATTTCACAGGACAGTATCAGATGTGAAAGGGCCCCCTAGGCAAAAGCCTTTGCGATGTTCTCCAAGTATTGAGGCCTCTGGCAACAGAAACCTCAAGGACCCCGCACGAACAAGATGCCGAGGTCCCTGATCCAAAGTGGTCGAGCTCCTTTTGGCATGGAAGAACTTGAATGGGTACGAATTTTTGATCCTGGAGCTTCCTGTCTTGCATTGCTCTCAGATTTATAAACCAGGAATTACTTGGTCATTGATAACAAATCGCATTTGAGAGCCACAGCCAGGAAGGAAAATCGTTCGGGAAGATTACCTATTCGGATACCTGGGGATCATGGACGGCCCAAACAACGGTATCGTTCTGTATCACTACTCGTTTTCTCCATATGCGCGACGAGTGCTTTGGTATTTGGCACTTCGAGGCATTGATTATGCAGAATGTGTGAGTTGGTCAAAGTGATGTGCGGGTCGAGGCTCGTATGATGCTGATATATTTCTGCGATCAGAAACAAGCACCAATACTTCCACGGCCAGACGTCAAGGCATTGGGAATCAACTATCGACGCATCCCCTTACTAGCCATCGGCCGCGATGTTTACTGTGACTCTCGACTTATCCTCCGCAAATTGGAGCAGTTATTCCCAAATGGCACCCTCGGAGCTTCGACCCCTGAAGACAAAGCGACTCAGAAGTTCCTTGAGATCTGGGCAGTCGAATCCGGAGTGTTCGACCGAGCCTCACAGCTCATCCCTAGTAGCATGCCATTGTTGAACGATCCTCGCTTCGTGAAAGATAGAGAGGATCTGACAAACCGACCGTGGAGCAAAGAGGGAATCGATGCAAATCGACCAGAGGCGGTAGCCTCCATCAGGAGCGGCTTTCAATTCCTCGAGTCGACTTTGTTGGCTGACGGACGTGATTGGGTGCTCAAGACCGATCGGCCCACACTTGCTGATATTGAAGGTAAGCAGGAAGTACGCTGCAGGTTGGCACTACAGATGAGGACTAATGCAAGTTTGACAAGCTATCTGGACATTTGATTGGTTGAATGGCCTCAAGGGAGCACTTCCCCGGGAGTTGATTTCTGAGGCGCGATATCCCAAAGTGTTCGCGTGGATCAAGAGATTCAACGGTGTGATGCAGAAAGCGAAGGCAGACGCGCCAAAGCCCACCGCACTAAAGGGCGACGCTGCAGCTCAACGTATTTTCAACGCTTCCTTTGCCGAGAAAGACTTGGGAATCGACCAGGCGGATCCGTTGGGACTACAGGAAGGTGCGTTGGTGGAGATATACCCGCTAGATTCGGGCTCTCGGCATCATGATGAGGGCGTTTTGGTAGGACTCAGTGAGGATGAAGCCGTCCTGAGCGTTGGCTCTCAGGGAAAGGAAATACGCGTGCATTTCCCTCGAACTGGGTTCAGGATCAAAACCCTCACCGCCAGAGCAGAGTCAAAGTTGTGATTGACGGTCGGACCTCCGTCTGCGTCAAGCGAATGCAATCTTTGACGCCCGCGTCCATGGCATCGCATTCGGCAGACTTAGGATGGGAAGATTGGCAGGGAAGTTTGGTTGAAAGGGGAGTTATCGTCCCATCGACAACATGTCACTCAATGCGATACCACAGAAAGGTCAAATTGCAGGGTCAGACGAGGGCTGCAGATGACTTTGCTATCACCACCACTCAAGGGTCATTTCTCGCCGTGGTTGTGAGACCTGGATCGAACTCAGGTTTTTGCCCGAACATTAGGACAGCATAGGATCATTGTGTTTAAGTGGCTCACGAGCTTGAGAAGCATTCCGTGATGTTTTCGAAGAGCCTTGAGGGAATGTGGATAATGAAATTGAGTTCGGTACCTCTTTCAAACATGAGACTGCTGGTTGGTTTTAGTGCATGAGTATTGGGTAGACTGTCCGTTCAGGACTTAGAAAGAGGCCACTGTCGTCAGACTGGGTCTACCTAGTGAGGGTATTGTTTCGCAGTGCCAGGGCTGTGTAACTCGTAGATGATGAGCAACGGCGTGATGTGTCACATGGAATGAATTGACGTCCACTGAGAGTAAGTTGATGCCCAATAAACTGGAGAAATGACGGCGCCGGCTTTCACCTCTTGGCTATGTCGGAGACTGGAGATCAGAGTCAAGGACAGCCTGGACGGGCCGTTGTGGAAAGGAACTGGCGTGCGATGGCACGCCGCCACGTTTCTTGATGCCCAACATGAAATAATTGGTCAGGCAGGTGGTGCGGCTGGCTTTTAATTGGGCTCCGTCCCTCGGTTGCTCCCACGCTGTTGGGGCGTCAGTGTGCCTAGATGATGCACGATTGGTGCCTAAGCCGCTTATCCAGGGATTGTGTAGGTGATTCTTCAAGGGGGTTGGCAGGCTTGGGGGCCACCAACCGGTAAGGAATTGGTGCTGGATGAGAGGCTCCAGGGCGGCCACGCTTGTATCAAATATCATCATCAATTCCACGGTCAGAATATCTGACGAAACCGATGGATAGGCTCCGGTATTGAGATCCTTCCAAAGCTAAAAAGATGATGGAGCAACGAGGCAAGGACGTTCCGCCCATGCAGGCATTTTCTGTAGGACAGTCGCCGCTGAAGATAGCCTTTCGGTGACTGTGCGCTCAACGCCAGGAAAGTTCGTGTTTTGTTAGGCCCTTGGATGGAAGATGGGCGTGATAGACTAGGGCCACTCGGTATAATTTGTTGCTTTTTGGTTTGGTGTGACTTAGCGATGTTTGCCAGTAGCATGTCATATTCGTAGGTAGTGGGGATCTCACAAATTCTCTCTGGGGGTCTGTGTGCATGTGCTAGGGTAAGAAAGACATCGGCCAGAGCAGAGCAGAGATAGGGAGAGGAATATAGCTGGTGGGGAGGCACCACAGGTCCGACTCACGGTTTCACAAGTCACGAGTTTTCACAGGCAGACGACCATTCCGTACCCCGTACGCACGCCCTCAATAAGAACGGCAGTTGTGCAGTGATAATCAAGCACTGGCATTCTGGCACAGGTCAGGCAGTGGTCAGGTGGAGTTGAAAACTCTGCACCAGCACATCTGTAACCTTGTTAGCCACCCGTCTGGCATTGGCAGCTGAGATGCATGGCCATCAACAAACCCCCCTACCATCCCTACCATGAACAGCGAACAGCGAACGGCAACCAGAGTTTCTGGCCTTCTTAGGTCCTGAGTCTTGAGTCCTGACCCATATTGTGCCTCTTGTACGAGTCCACGCCCACGCCCACGCCCTGTACGGAGTACCCAGTCCCTTACCTGGAGCAGTTCTGCCGCTGCCTCATGCCTTCGCCTCGCCCACTCCGCTCACTATTCGCTCGCCGTCACTAGCTAGGGAGTAGTCCTGAGTAGCAACTGACTACGGAGTGCCTGTCCGCCCATTCTCCATCCCTCTTATCCTCTTATCCTCAACTCGCTCCTCTCCTCCTCCTACAATATCTGAGCCAGAGATCCCACCTTTCCTCCTCTGCAAGGTGGCCATTGGCGATCAGGCGGCTAGCTGGATCATCCCACTCCCAAAAACCCACTTGGGCAACCTTTCCCACGTCTCGGACCTGCTCAGACCTTCCTCAGAACTAGGCCAACCTTGAGTCTTTGGTCAACTGCCACTGCAAATCCCTTCCAGACCTTCTCGTCCTTCCATCATCCCTCCCCTCCCCCTCCTCCTTACAGCACCCTCCGTACATTCATTCTCTTCGCCGCACGTTAGGTACTTCCGAACATCCCCTTCGAACTAGACACACAGCACTAAGAAGATACACCCAGGAAGGTACCAGTCCTGGATCGCCCTCAACGTTGAGTGGATCGAAAATACAAGGCCCAGGCGTTGCATTGCATTGGTCGATTGGTGGCTATTTCTCGCTTCAATCATCTGTGCAGCCCCCATTCAGCCCAAAGCACTTGTTGCCTGCGCCTGCGCCCGCGCCCGCGCCCACTTGGCCTTACTTCTTGTCTCCTCACCTCTTGTGGCCTCTGTGTTATCCTTTCTCATCATCCTTGGTTCAGTACGACGACTCTTGCATCTCAATCCATCCGAGGATCATCTCTCCTGAGACCACTGGATTGACTAGAGTCACTGGATTACTATCCACCGGTTTTCTGGACCAACATCCTCCTTGTGGACCACTTCTTCCTGGGACTTGCAGCGTGCCTTAGCTTACGGGACCCAAAGCCAGCTTCAACCCTGCCGCTTATCCTGCGACTTTGCCTCTGACCATTTCTTTCCCCATTTGTTGTTGACCATCTCTTGCTGCCCGACCTGACAAGGACTTGTTCCACGCTTCCACGCTTTCCCCCCCAACCCTTTTAATATCTCTCTCACCCATCATGTCGCGCTATCCTGACGACCCTGACTATTCCAGTCGCCGCAGAGACACTGGCCACTCTACTCGTAGGGACAATCGAGAGCGTGAGCCCAGAGACCATCGGACTGAAACCACAAGAGAGAGAAGAACAACAACAGACGACAGAGACTCTCGTATGACTGATGCCATGGACACCCGTATGGACACCCGCATGGACACCAGAATAGACCGCATGGACACCCGTATGGATTCCCGTATGGACCCTAGGATGGACACCCGAATGGACATCCGGACCTCTGACCCAAGGGCAAATGCTGCTGTCCGTATCGACCCTCGACCTGATCACCGTCTGATCGATGGACGTAGCACTGATCCTGAAGCTGGTGTTGTCTTAGTCCGAGACCCTACTACCGGAGAGCTCTATCGCGAAGTGAGGCCTATTGGGAGATCTCCCTATGCTCGTGATGATCGTTATGATGACGCCCCTTCAAGAAGTCGAACTCAAATGGATACTCCCATGGCTCTGGATCGTGACATCGGCAGGCCCACTCCGCAGTACACCGAACATTTTTGCCCAGGAGAAGGCATAGAACGCGAAGTCATTCAGCATGAAATTTGCAAATATCTTGGTCAGGATGCCACTTGTCGCCCAGGCCGTCATGAAGTATGCTGCAATAAACGCTCCCGGGTGGTAAGTGTAAGGTGCTAACTCCTCCGTGTAGGGACGTAATGGATTTTGGGTCAAGGCTTATCGCCCTTTCACGACGGTATGTCTCATGATTTTGATGATTGCTGATGTAGCGACTGATGAGGTCTCAATAGGCAATGGAGCAATCGCTACGTGATGATACCATCAAATGGCAACGTGAGCGAGAAAGAAGGGCCCGCCAGGGCCGTTCGCAAGGTACGCCTGTGAGCGACAGCTCATCAACTCGATCTAAGGATCGTGTAGGTTCATATGCCGAGATGCAAGCGCGCCAGGATAGAGAGCGCCGTTATCCAGGAGACATGGACCTTGATGATGATTATGATCGCCCGCCCCAAAGACACCGGGATATGGATCCAAGGATGGTTTCCAATGCTCGTCCTCCCCCTTTACCTGTCACTTCTGCTTATGCCCCGGATCCAAGCTATCCAGCTGGATATTCAATATCCTCAAATCAACCAGGCTACCCACCCATATCCCAGCCGGGCTATTATCCCTCGGAACGAGAACCTAGGACCTTCCCTGGCAATACCACACCCCCATCCATAAGTCGAACAACACAAGGAGGTTATATTCCACAGCCATATACCACATCAAGAACAGCACCACCTGTCTCTGCACCAATACCGGCCACTTATCCGGACAGAAGAGGAGAAATAATGAGCGCATACCCCCCAGCCTATCCTGACTCCTCTCGTAGGCATGGCAGATGATTCTTGCCTCATCTTCTCCATGACCTTTGATGATGTGTAGTGCCTTCCCGGATGTTGCACCGTGCTCTTTCCCCAGGACCACCAAGATGACAGAATCCTACTCGTTTAGATAGCGCGGCTACGCGTATAACACGGGCAGACTTTTTTTCCTGGATTCGATTCCTCTCTAGGCTCAATTTCCTGTCCTGGTTCTATACCATATATTTCTTCCACGGGACATAACCGGATTGTTACCTCACTGTTGATGAGGCCATGATTTATGATTACCATGAGATTACAGGCTCGTCTTGTCCGTGTCGCATTGCTTATTATGTCTCCATGACATTCGGCGATCAAACCCTGGTGTTGGGCCGGCCACATTGTTCCCGGGTTTTGCAAGACCTTTTGGAGTATGACTATAACACAAAACGGATTCTTTTCTGAGCCTTGATATACCATTTCTGCGATGCCGGTCATACGGATTGGAAATTATTTTGTACCTAGCATTGGATTGGCGCCTTGAGGGTGACTTCAGTTTCGAACGGATCGGGAATGGAATTTGTGAGCATTACTAATGAGACATCATCTTTTATCCTCGGTCTTTCTACAATCCTGTTTGACATCTCTTTGCACTTCTGAACCCGGCTTCCTTCCTCCTTGGATCGGAGGCCATCAACTGGTTCTCTTCATATAGCTTCCCCTGGGTGCCCCCTGCGCCGGACACTGGAACTCTGATCATCACCTTTTGTTAGGCCAGCTATTATCGAGCAGCCATGGACAATTTTGCCTTTGTAGCAGCCGGGACTCATTAGCGACTGAGATTTACAGGAGATTCTGTGCCCGAAGTCCACTTGGTCATAAAAGAAGATTCAAGTCCCATTCACTCACGGTCTCCCCCTTCAGGACCTTATCATGCTGTGTTCGTGTATTGCTCCCTTTACTGGTCTTCCACTGTATCATCCTCTGTTTCATTTCGTGATAGCAACGCTTCTTTGTTCATTACTGAAAGTGACCACGCAGTGCTGTATATCATGGTCGTCGTGGAGATATTGAACAGTGCTGAATGATCGCAGGTAAACAGTAGTGATTCTTATCCCAATGGAATTGCAAGACACTGTAGCACCATCAATAGGCGTTTGATAAAGGGGCCGACACCAGAGCGAATACTGAGTTAGAGCTGAGGAGACTGTAATGGTGAAGTGAGGATGAGCTTCCCATCGTGATGACGGTCTCCCATCTTCCATCTGCACCTGCGTCTAGTCTACGAGTGCATCCCAACTTTCTTGGTGTGCCTATCTTATTCCTGGTTCCGTCACTAACTGCCCCCCTTGTGAGGCAGTCCATCCGCCTTCACACCAGGAGTATACAGGCAGCTTGCGCGACCAGTAACTGGAAGTTTTCAACAATTACATCTACAATCACTTCTCCCTCACCTGGTTGACTTCCACCTTTTCTTATTTCCATCTTTGTTCTTGAGCTCCATCTTGAGAACAGCATTTCTTCTCTCCACCAAACCGTCGTCAGCGGACACCACTGCGACAACCTTGCCAAAGGCCCGCTTATTCTTCTCCGCGCATAGTTGCCACACTTCATTATGGCGGCCTCTGAGAGATCAGACTTCCCCAAGTTCATCGACGGTGACGTCCTTATCATCATCTCGACAACCCAGATGTACCGCCTGCATCATCAGATCCTAGCTAGCCATTCGACCTTCTTCAGAAAGGCCATTGCCACACAACCCGGCGCGCGTCTGAACGCCCAAGCTCGTCGCGAGAACGCTCCAGCCTACCGCTTCGAGTGGTCTCCCAAGACCACCAATGTCACGACTGGAAAATTTGTCCGCATCGTGAGTGAACTTCCGACCCCTGGACCGTGAATAGAGAACAGCACAATTGATATAGATAAAACAGGACGTCAGCGATTCAGGCCGTGCGAAGAATCCTCTCCCGCAGCTCCCAGACTTGGTCAACGGCAAGGTTGAGACCAACGAAAACAAAGCTTGGGACTGGCTTTTCGGTCTCTTCTACAACCGCCCACCTGCTTTTGATGACACCAACCTCGCCTCTATCCTCTCCGGCGTCATTTCCCTCATTGAATGTGCTGAATGCATTGACTCCCTTAAGATTGTCTGCGACACCGTCGACCTCGCCCTCCTCCGTCAAGATACTGTCTTGTGGACATCCATCCTAGGCAACCCTGCCGTCTGGGTCGAACTCGGGTCTCGAGTCCGCTCACCCTCTATCTTTTGCGAAGCTGCTTGCCATCTCGTGGGACGATGGGCAAACATGGATGATGAAGAGAAAGGGCTCATACGCAAGGACATTCGAAAAATCATTGAGCGAAAAGCAATGGAGCTCTCAGTTCAGAAGGAAGCCATCGAGCTTCGCATCCTCGGCCATTACCCAGGCTTCCTCCATCGTACTGCTGCAGACAAGCCGGGTCGCCCATCCTACTCCAACGACATCTACATGTGGATGTCCGTTTCATTCTTCCGCCAATGGTTTGCACAATGCATCTCCGACGACCGTACCCGCCGTGCCCCGGACGGTGGACTCAATTTCTACTGTGCACTCGCCGAGGGCGGCCAATCATACCTCACGCACATGGACTTCCAAGAGTTCCATCGCTACTTCCCCATGAGCATCAAGGCATGCCACGTCCTCGAGGCCAACATGGGCGTGCTCAAGGAGAACATCAAGCCGTTCGTCGCTCCCCTCGTCGTGCAGCGTACACATCTCAAGAGAGATGAATATGACATTGATTGGTTGACCTGTGCCGAGATCAACAAGGAAGATTTTCCATGGTACACCCCCGACGACGCAAAGCCCGACCAACTCGATGAGTTGTATGATACTCTGGAGCGAGAGAATGCCATCCGTCAGAGAGGTGCCGCCGCCAAGAAGAGAGCCAAGGAGCACCCCGTTGACTTTGGGAATGATGACGATGAGGGTGAGGACCAAGTTGATTATGGTGCAAATCTCAATGGCAACAGTCAAGCCGGCAGCATGGTCATGAACAATGCCGCCACGGCCGCTGCTGCTGATGACGGGGACAACAATCCAGTGCTGGACCCTCGCCTCCGCCTTTCTCGCAAGCGAAATAGATCCCCAGTCGACGATGAAGAAGATGACGAGTATGACAATAGCATGGGCTATGGAAACGCTACATCACCTATCGATGAGTATGAGGACGGCAACCAGGAAATGACCGACGACGTCGACGAGAACCACGATCAAGATGGCAAGGACATCTTTTGAAGTCACCACCCCTCGCCCTTCAACATCCAGAGACTTCATTTTCCTTTTTCATTTCCATCACTACATTAGCAAGGCGTTCCGGGCATCGTTAGCATAGAGCATCGGTTTCGGATTTTCTTGGAGCTAACTGTGTCGGCTTAATTTTTTTTTCTCATTTGGCTGGCGAGGACTTGGAATGTCTCGTGGCGTTTTCTTCTTGCTTGGATGAGGAATATTCCATCCCGTTGCTGGAGGCCAGCAACATCACACCAACTGTACAGGGCCTGCTCATTGGGCTTTAGTTGGAAAGCTTCGTCCTCCAGACACAGATGATACATACCTGATTCATTGGTTGGTTGGCATACCTTGGATCATTCTTGGGGGGGAAAACACATCATGGCATCTTGGCCAGGAGAATTCGATCGAAATGATCAGGTCGAGTCATGATAATAATGGAGGTATTTTATTTTCTCTTTCGTTTCTCTTCATAACCCCCCCTCCGAAGCGAGAGTCCAGAAGCGAGGTAAGGTGTGGCATGGCAAGACAGTGTGCTCATGTATCCAACGAGCACCATCTGGGCGGCAGAGTTAGTAGCTTAGCATACACGGTCAGTCAGTCCACCTTGGAACTTAACAATGAAGAGAAGATCACTCAAATGAAGACAGTATTAAAAACAGTTGTGGTAATTTCCTTTTGCCCTTTTTCAGTATCTCGTATTTTTCTGCCTGTTTAGGTTGTATTTACAATGGGAGGTAGGTAGGAGTAGGGGTAGGTCTGGCCTGTCAGGCAAGGCAAGGCATGATCGTTTCCCCCTAGCATAAATGTATGCTCTGATCACCATCTCCGAGGGCGGACAGTCTCTCCCAAAAATTGATCACGCCGCCTTTGCTATCCCCTGAACCCTATGCATAAGCCCGGATTTTGGATAATTGTCGAGGCTGCGTCGAAGGTCGAATTCGTGCTATATCTCGGAAGGCGTTGGTTCACTGGGGGTCATCGAAGCCCTCTGGGATCTTTCTGGGTCCCTTTGGAACTGTGACGGAGAAACTGTCAGCTGGCCGGTACGTATCCAAGAATAGGCTGAAGATTCCTCGTGCACAAAAAGAGACAGTGCACTTGCCCTTACAGCCAATATCTGCTGCAGCAACAAGCTCACCGACGCCTCGCCCGTCCATACATACAGCGCCTCAATCGGTCCACATCTTCCCAGACCTTCGCAACAAGGTATAAATAGAAGAATTCACTCACTGGGATACGTCAGGGGTATTCTCGGGGGGTCCTCGTCGCCGGCCCATCTCCTCAAGGGTGGAATAACGACGAACGTGAAGGGCGATAGTCCGCCGACGACGCAGCTCCAGAAGATCGCCGGCTTCTCGTGCGCCGCCCAGCGTAGGTACCGTATCGGTGAGCCCCAGAATCTTTGTGGGATACCAGACATGTTGATGTATTTTGCGGTTTTGGAGGAGGTGGGAAGGTGGTAGTGGGCTGATTGTGAGTCCAGGAGGGTGCTGGGCTCCGGTTGTTGCTTGCTCCCGCGTCACTTGCAACTCGTGGGGAGAACTAGAATTGTCTGAGGATGAAGTTCGGTGGTGAAGGAAGTTGTCGGTGGGCTAGTTTGGCTCCAATTCGTCCTTGTATGTCTGGGAACCTCCTCCTGCCTGGGATCGAAGTCACAGAGCAGCGATTGACTGCCGATGTTAAGCTCCAACATCAACGCTGCGATTGGACAGGAGCAAGGACCTTGGCATTACGGTGGAGGACATATACTTTTGTGAAAGGCTGAGGACTGTTCGTCTCCAGAATGGACAGCTCGACGGTTCAAAAAGCCAATTTTCATCCCCAAAGTCCGGTGTGATTCTGTAACTTCCATCCAACGATTTACAGCGATGCATTCCGACAAGCAACGCCATTACCAAAGGCACACGCGTGCCAGTGCTTCAGTGAACTCCGTTCAGCTTTCTCAGCCTTGGGATCAATATTCATCCGATCCGTCTTGGCAAATCCGTACTTGACCACGTCTCCTCTGCGGAGTAACAGCCATAGTCGAGAGTGAGCCTGCGGAACATTTCTTGAAGCCCCATTGCCGTCAAACGCCAATGAGTGTTCCGCTGTGAACATATTCCCTCTAGCCATTTGGCCGCTCCATTCAAGATGCGGTTCTTCTCTTCTTTATGTGTCTTGCTACTGGCATTTTTGCGGGTTGTCTCATCCAGAAGTGCTGTAGGAAACAGACTGTTAGTGGTCCTGGAGGATGAGTCTCAGAAGGGTCTCTATTCAAAGTTCTGGGCAGATTTAGAAGGTATGCTTGTGATTTCTGGTGAATCCTGCATCTACTGATCACTTTTATCGCAGCACGAGATTTCAAATTGTCCTTTGAGTCGCCGCGGAACGAACAATTGTCGCTATTCAGACATGGTGAATTAGCATTTGAACATGTGCTCCTAACACCTCCGAAGTCAAAAGGTCTGGATACTCCCTCGTCCTCTACGCCGCTCAAACTGACAACTGGCAAGGCTACGGACCATCATTAACACCTAAACTTCTCCTCGAGTATGTCAATGCGGGCGGAAACGTCTTGCTCGGCCTTTCCTCTGAATCGGGTACTCCCTCTGCCATCTCCTCCCTACTATTAGAATTCGACATCGCACTTCCAACCGATAAGCACTCCGTTGTTGTTGACCATTTCAATTACGACGCTGTCTCTGCAGCCGAGAAGCACGATGTCCTTCTGCTCAGCAGACCAAACCCCTCAAGGCCGGATGTTGTAAACTTCTTTGGTGGTGAGGGCCTGTTGGCTCTTCCTCAGACCGTGGGACAGACACTTGGAAATACAAGCCCACTAGTTGCACCAGTTTTGAAAGCCCCAATGACTGCATATGCCTATAACCCCAAGGAGGATGCGGAAAGTGTCGAGGATGTGTTTGCGACCGGCTCTCAGTTGTCTTTGATATCGGCACTTCAAGCTCGCAACTCTGCACGCTTTGTTGTTCTAGGATCACTCGAATCGCTGCAAGATAAGTGGTTCGATGCCTTAGTCAAGGGCCTAGATGGCAAGAGTGTCAAGACTGTGAACAGAGAGTTCGCAAAACAATTGACAGAATGGGTATTCAAGGAAGTTGGAGTCTTGAAGGTGCTGGAGATCAGCCACCACCAAATCTCCCCATCGACCAAGGCAGGGGGAAATGCCACCCAAATTGGTGACTCAAACCCAGAGATTTACAGAATCAAGAACGATGTGGTACGTTGCACCTTCCACTTCCTTCCCAACTCACACCTCAACGAGCTAACCATCCCCCCAGAAATTCACCATTGAAATCTCCCAATGGTCTCACACACACTGGACACCCTTTACTCTCCCATCCGCTGCTGATGCTCTCCAACTTGAGTTCAGCATGCTCTCCCCTTTCCAGCGTATTCCACTATCCCCTTCAACCATCTCCACCAACAGCACAATTTACTCGACGACGTTTACCACACCTGATCAGCACGGCATCTTCGCCTTCAAAGTGAATTACAAGCGACCTTGGTTGACCAGCATCGAAGAGAAGCGACAGGTTACCGTTCGCCATTTCGCCCATGATGAATGGCCACGATCCTGGGCCATCAGCGGTGCCTGGCCTTGGGTCGCAGGTTTATGGAGCGTCATTGGCGGTTTCTTGGTATTTGTCGTGCTGTGGTTATATTCCGAACCTCCGAAACACGATAGTGAGAGACGGCGGAAGTTGAGCGTCAGTGCTCCTGCTAAATAAAAAGACACTTGCAAACGTGTGAGGAATTACCCGCCTTCAGCTTCGCATTCCTGAGGAAAATGTACTTTATTTCAGCCGGGGGCTGGAATATAGCTTGCTAGATTAGGTTTGGCCATACAAAAAGCGGAATAGAAACTGGTCTTACAGAAGAATGTCTTTTGACTTCGCATTTTTCGTAGTTTGTAATGTACAAGAGTAGGGTTACACATATGTACAGTCATCCTTCATCTGGGCCCAATGGTATCCAAATAATGACTCGGAAAGCAAGGGTAGCTCAGGAGCCTTCAAGTTTGGTGTTTTCATGAATGCCGGGGCAGATTTGCTGTGAGGGTCGGTAATTTCGTAGCCTCGCGGCTGATATATAATCACTCCGGCAAACAACGATCCTCGGTCCCTTATATTTGAAGCAAGCGCAGAGCTTGCTGGCCAAAGATTCCCTCTTTGAGACCTGTTTTACGATCCAGGACAGGAGCATTCGTCTGAGCCTTGACTTCGACAAAGCTCTTGATCGTCCCCATCCAAGACCGAATTTAGATTCCCGTCCAGCATTCCCCGAATCTACACCAAGAGGGCGTGATGAGTATCCGGGCAAAGCTCTTGGGGAAGCAGAGACAAAACAGCCGCAAGCGACAGCTCATTCAACTTCTTTTCGCTCTTCATATCGTGGAAAATCATAATCCCCTTGTCTTACTGGGATCAAAACCCAAGCCCTCGACCTCACCACGCTGCTCTTTCTTCATTTTCTCCACGACGTCGAACGCCGGTGTGCCACCATACAGTTGACCTCCTTTCCCACCCGCACCCTCGAGCTCGGGACTATTCGAAATGGGCGCATTTCCTCGGAACCGTTTCCTCATGTCGACCATACCGCGTTTGCAATCGCGGAAGCCTCTTTTCAGCTGCTGGCATTGCATCGGCAATGTCTCGAGGAGAGGTGACGACAGGCATTCGACCGGCGTGTGGCGGTCGACCATGATGCAGTCCGTGTTCTGTAGGCATGCGGCGAGCGCAGCTCCTGCGGTAGTGGTGAGTCCTATAGTTGGAAAAGGGTCGGGTGGGGTCCACTTACTGATCTCCTTGCATGAGGACGGCATCGTCGCGGGGTAGGCGCCGTTGAGTATCCTCTCCAACTAGCCCCAAGAGAGTAGCGAAGGGAACACAGGTGTAGATTGACCTGTGAAGTATCAGTGTACGGGCGGGTTTTGTCTGCAATGCAAGATCGTCGTGGAGTGACGGAAAATGTCATGGCAAACCTTCCTTTTCCGAACGCGACCCTGAATGACTAAACAATCGTTTAAAACCCAAAATCCGAATATCCGGGAACCTCCCCCCCAGCCGTCATGAATCAAAGTTCTTTTGATTGTGATTACGGCGATGCGCCATCCAGGCCATGACTGAGAAGCCATATGGGCGGAGAGCAAGAAATGTGCGGCCTCCAGAAGGCACATAGTGACAATTTTCACCTCGGGAAGTATTCAATTGTAATCAGTTGGTACTACATCGGCCCTAAACTACTGCATTATCCTCTCGCTACCACGAATGACGATGTGGTTTCCTTTAATGCCACAACGGATCATTGAATGAAGATCTTTACACCTCAAGAAAATAGGGGAAATATCTTGATGTCATGTTTCGTCGACATGAGTCCCAAAAGCAATCGGGAACAACAGCCCCTGCTTGTACAGATTAGTGAAGCGAAAATGAAATTGATCAAGGTAGATCCGAGCTTACTCCCTGGCCAGCGGGCGGGTGCTGTCGGTACCAAGATAGGTACATTTGTAGGTCGCAAGGATTGTAGGGAGCCGGTTTATTCCGATGACGATAGGCTTGTGTATCCCACCATTGCACGCGAGGATTGTAGCACCCCTAATTTTCTTGAATAGAAGATGTGCTTCCCAAGTGATAGCACCCTGCATATGCGAAGTATTTCTGTAGGCTAGTCCCCGGTGGCTTTAGCTGCAGTGATTTGTCGGATGATCGGATCAGAGCATGAACTTGTCGCGTACACGGTACATATTGAGTCGGGCAAAGCTTGGCTGTATCGAGAACCGCGAGACGGGCTACTCCGTCGATAGCCTTCAGCGGCTAGAATGGCGTAATTACAAAACGGGACCTTCTGCAAACTCTGGATCCACACATTTTCCGACTGTTCTGGATCGCTTATGGATATCAGATTCCTCCACCGTCGAGATCGTCGTCGGCAGCACAACTGACTTGAAGATCCCAATACCTTTGCCATCCGTAGGACGAGGCATCAAGCCTTCATCGCGAACGATCGGCTCGGCGTGCCTAAGTCCGCATCTCAATATCTGGAGCTTTTTTGCCATCCCTCAGATTCTGAGTGACGGATTGATGGACGAGCGGCATCGCTTGAGCTGTGTTGTGAATCCTACCCGTTCCTAAATAACAATGCAACCAAAATGAAACAGGATTCTTCTGACCGAGCTGGTCCGAAGGAAGATCTCGAGGGGCAAGATTCCCATGCCAGTGGTCGGAAAACGAAGCGACGGAAGGTGGCGGAGGATGAACGAAAGCGTGCTATTCGAGCGTAAGCCTTTTCCCCACAGACTGTCGCTGTATCATCTGACTGATGCCTTTTCGTAATGCTCAGTTGCGATGGCTGTCGTAGAGTCAAGGAAAAATGCGAAGGAGGCATCCCATGTCGAAGGTGTACGCATTTTCGACGGACTTGCGAATTCAAGGGCGTCAAATCCGAGCCAACATCTCAAGATGCGCCGGGCTCTATCCGGTAAGGGGAAAGGATCCTTCGATAGTTCCGGTGATTATTCTAATATAATCCTCTCCTTCCAAGGTCCGCTACTCCGAGCTATCAGGGAAGTGAATTGAGAGATCGTGCTCGATATCTAGAACGAATTCTGCGACACAAGCTCCCTGGGCTGGATCTTGATACTGCAAACTTGCGACGCATATCAGAGACCTTGGTGGAGACATCCAGCAACAAATCCACAAATTCGGAAGCTGAAGGCGATGGACATCCAGTTCTAGCCGAGGACGATGTCGAGTTCCGCCCTGTGGAGGGCAACGTCACTCACTACTCGGGCGAGTTTTCATATTGGAATTTCTCTCAACGAATCAAACGACATGTTGAAGACTGGATGGGCAGCGCCAACCCGGACGCTCCGAATGCGGAACGAGTATCTGAGTTTTGGCGAGCAGAGCCGCTACTGTCAAGCTCACATAGCCTTTCTGCTGCACTTGCCTGCTGTCCGCCCAGAGATATAGCCGAGTTCCTCGTTCACGTTTTCTTCCGCCATGCCGAGTCGAACTACTTTTACGTTGACCGGACCTGGCTTTTGGAGATGATAAATGTGTTTTATACTAATCCCAACCAACTGACCGCCAAAGATGCTGGCAAGGTCAGTATCGCACTTGCTACATTCGCCATCGGCACGCAGTACGCGTACCTTGAATCGCTAAATCCGTCTGGCACGTCAAATCCGGGAGGAATGAGCTTTTCAGAAGATGAGGTCGGCACGATGTTCTTCGAACAAGCAGCTAAACTCCTTCCCGAAATGATCCAAATAGCCTCACTCGAAAGCGTACAAGCATGTCTTCTTCTGGGACTTTATTGCAATCCTCTTGACGCTTCAGGCCTAGCTTATGTCTATTACAACATCGCGATCAAATTGGCGCTCATGAATGGGATGCACCGGAAATACCCCGGGAAGGTATTTGACGAAATCACTATTGAGACGAAGAACCGCGTATGGTGGACGTTGTACGTTGTTGAAAAGAAAATTGGGATATTTCATGGACGACCGATCTCTGTGCTACGATCCGATGTCGACGCTGATCTTCCCAAGGACCGGGCTGATATGATCCAGGGCGGTTCAACCTCCAACATCCCGTACATGCTAGCATCTGTTCGCTTACTACACAAGCTTGAGGATTTCTTCAATGAAATCCAGTTGCTACGGAGGTGCCAGAAAAATGAGCTGCAAGGAATTCTCTCCCGTTTAATCACTATGAAGGAGTCGCTGGCAAAGTGGTTCGAGAGTCTCCCACCCGGAGCCCACGGCGATTCGAGTTCAAATCGTTCGACGAGCTTTCGTCCAAGAATGCATTTAAGACTAGAATACTGTCTGGTCCGTATGTTTGTTGGTCGGCCATTCATATTCAGTCGTCATGCCCCTGGAAGTACTCCCAGCTCGATGTCAAGGAAGGACAGCAATGCTACTGCAAACAGCGTTCCTGGAGAAACAGAGCAGAGAAGGCCATCGCGGAGAGCGACGCTCATTGATGATTGTGTCCAAGCGGCACAGGAGGCAATCGCAGTCTGCCGAAACTTGCGAGACGGGGTCGGCCTTGCGAGGGCCTCATACATCGAGTACAGCTCCTGCAGAGCTTCGCTTTTGGTGCTCATCGCTTACTGCATCTATAACCAGACAGATCGCTTTCGAGAACCGCTGCAGATGGGACTGTCGATGATACGAGAGATGTCCGCAAGTGGAGCCTCTGCAAGGGCCGAGGTCTCACTTATCGAAGCACTGGAACACGCACTGGCAAGATTGCAATTTTTCGCCACCCCGTCGAAACCGCTCGTCGATAATGTATCGCCAGAGAATATGAATGCAGTCTCCGGGTATGACAGGTTCAAAAATTGGCAGGCTATGCTCAAAGGCGGTGTTGCTACTGGCCCCACATCTACTCCTAACCCTTCCGCCCACAGAATGCAGAGCACCGACATGCCCGTAGTCGTGAAAGAAACCAATATCAGCCCGGGTGGCTATCGCCAGCATCAACCTCAGCCTCAGCCCCAACCTCAATCTCAACCTCATATTTCTTCTCATCATCACTGGTCAATCGACAGCGGCAGTGACAATGGAGGAGGCCAAGGGGCTATGAATTACGGCGTCCCAAACACCAACGAATCCGACCTGACTGGCGGCCTAGGGACATTGCATTCAGCTGCAGAGTCTGCTTTCTTTGGCTTGGATAGTATGCTCATGTCCTCCCATGAGACAATCAATCATCCTGAGCGACAGGTCTTGCATGACTTTCTTGCGATACCGGACTTCGAATTCAACTTTGGTTTTGATCATCATGGCAATGATGGTAATACTGGGCGGATGGCATCCCGAGGCTTCGGGTGGTGAACAGAAACTAATATTGGGCAGCGTTACCTTCTCGGTAGCTGGATGGCGGGAAATGGAGCAATGACAAGGTATCACAATGAGGTTGACGGATGTATTGACGTAGAGTACTTATGTGGTGGTGAAAAGGGCGATGAGTTTGCCTAGATATGGGATTCCTTTCAGAGGTGATATTCCTTGCAGTTGATAACATCGATGCTACTGTGGAATAATGGAAACTCTCTCTCAACCCCCCTTTTCGTCTTAGCCCTGGGGGCTGTGTGCCAGCGTGCTGCGGCCAGCACTTTGAACTGTGGAGAGACTGAGTACCTAGGTACATACCCCAGTCAAATATTTCTCGGTGTCCAATATGGTCAGATGGCATCAAAACGCAAACGATGATCCAGTGGTCTCTCCTGCTGAAAGCTCCGTTTCTTCTGGTGAACCTTGGAAGGGGCAAAGACTCACCTTCTGGTTGATGCGCCTGGCTAGATATCTGGACGGAAGACCACAGCCATTCCACAGCAGTACAAACTACAGTACAGTAGGTCCCTCCACTGTACTAACACCACCTATCTCCATCCCAGCTCCAACACGTACCTAGGGTAGGAATCGAAAATACCTCTCACAAAACGGAATCTCTTTGTCTCAGGTCTTGCAAACGAGTCCCGTTGGTCCTTCACACGTCATGTTGCTCCGTTTCCGTATTGAAAATACGAATCCCTGCACACACCTATAACCGTCGAGACAACCCCGCCTCCAAGCAAGGCAAGGTTCAACTTTGGGCAATGAGCACACGAGACCCCTCAGGCACAGCGGGGAGGGGGGATATTGTGGTGTGAGCACGCGAATATAGCTATTAGCTACCGACTTTCACACCTCTCTTGCCCCGCGGTTTATGTTGACCTTACATACTTCTCGTCTGATTTCCAACGAGAACAGATCGTAACTGAAGATACAAGCAAAGCTATTCAATCGAGGACAAACTCAAACCATATCCACCAAGCAGCCACCAAAACGATGAATAAAGAAGCAACACCCTCCTCAGCAGCTCCTGGAGCCGGTGCTCCCGGCGGGCACCGTCGGTCCAGCAGTGGCATCTCAGACGAAGTAGCAACATCCGCACACGAATTCATGTCCGGCACAATACGCCGGTCCTCTACGGGAGTCACCGACGATGCAGCAAGACTCGCTCGCGAATTCGTTCGAAACGCCAAGGGCACAGGTCCTGGTCTGAGCGACGACCTAGCCGAGAAGGCCCATAAGTTTATGGACGGTCCCGCCACGCACCGCGAATCTCACAGTAAATACCTTCCCGATGTCACCCTGCCAGGTGTCACGGATGAGATTGTCGAGGAGGCTCTTGAGTTTGTCGATGGGGTTGAGAAGGCCGCTGCGAAGTAGGAAGGAAAGGAAGAAAATGGAGGGAGAAGATAAATTGAGAAGGAAAACAACCAAATGATCGTTCAAGCATTCCCATGCTGGAAAGTGATGGAGGGTGTTATACGCCTCGTCTCATGTTGGTTGAGGCCATTCGCCTCTAGATTGATACCGCAACATGTCTTTGTCTTCGCTGTGTGTTCAAAAAAAGGGGGAAATCATGCTCGACTGGATTCCGGCGACATGAATCTTTCGAAAATCTGTATCAAGAATGTATAACGAGAAATGTATTAAAAAGTACGAAATTGAAGAATTGAGTCTTACCACTCGGCTGGATTGTTGCTTCGAGAAGAAGTTTGATTCATTTTGGGTATGAGCACCATGGCCCCCCGAGCTGCCCAGAGCACCCTGTTAACTAGAGTTAAGCGGTGAAGATGTTCTTGCTTGCTTCATGGTCATTGAATGCGCGGAATTCTGTTTGCACGCCCAATCTCTCCCACATCATAACAGATGCGATTATTATTGAGTCGCAGAGCAAGACAGAGCTTCGCCCCCTCGAGTACTACAAGGGGGAGCTCTTGCCAAGCACTATATAGTCACGTGTCGATGACGCAGCGAATCTCGACAGTAGTGGTGGTCCGTCGATGTTCTCCAGCCAGCCTCTCCGACTCTCCGAGCACAGTAGTACCCCAAGTCCACTGAAACAGATGCTACTGCCTGCGAACAAACACTTAAACCTCGTCTGAGAACAAGATGCACTGAACCCCCCAAAGAAGCAAGCGCTCCATGGCGCTAGATCTGGACGAAGGCTATGTGGCACCGGGCCTTGCCCAAGGCGGTGTTGAGACGTCCCTCCCCATCTTCAACGTCGAACGAGTCCAGTTGCAGTTCAACATCGCATCTGATTTTGTCGCTGCTCAAGTTGCGAACAATGTACTGATTTTGGCTCTTGCTACTGGACGCATTCTTCGCATTGACCTGGAAAGCCCCTCTGATATCGACGGTATGTTCAACATGTTCTGCTGATCCTCAATGTGGACCTGACTCGTTCAACAGATGTTGATCTACCTAAGAAGACGAGCGAAGTCGGGCTAATACGGCGCATGTTCCTCGACCCATCAGCATCCCATCTCATCATCAGTACCACTCTAGGCGAGAACTTCTACCTACATAGTCAATCAAAGACACCCAGAGCATTGTCCAGATTAAAAGGTGTTTCTATCGAATCAGTAGCTTGGAATCCCTCACAACCCACGGCCTCAACAAGAGAAATACTAGTAGGGGCAATCGATGGGAATATCTACGAGACATATATTGAGCCCGCATCCGAATTTTATCGACGAGAAGAGCGATATTCAGCTCAGGTATGGAAGATTCCAGATGGATCTGTGACAGGGCTATGGACAGAGACCGTGGACGGTCGAGCGGACCTAAGGAGGGTCATAGTCGCATCACACGCGAGGTTATGTCACTGGATTGGCAAAACAGGAGGTAGAGGGCGAGAAGGCTCAGCATCGATTTATGCCGACCTTTTCTCGAAGGAGGCCCCTGTAACCCATGACGCCAGTGGTGCGGCTGCTACAGCGCCATCATCGTTTTCAGTGTCTCCGGAAACAACTGATTCGAGTGCTGATACGGAACGAAGCTTTGCATGGCTCTACTCTCAAGGCGTCTTGACCGGCAAGCTTCTAACATCTCCAACTACATCAAATCTCGGCTCTAAGATCTTCAGCGAGGCTACCCTTCATCCTCGGTCCATTTTCCCAGAAACAATATCTGCACGTGGTGGACGCAAACTCATACAAGACCCAGTTTCATCGGCAGTACTGTCACAATGGCATATACTAGCCCTTGCTGAAGGTCGAATTATTGCGGTCAATAGACTGGACGGAAGCGTCGTGTATGACCAAGGGGTCTTAGAATCAGGTCAAAGTGCTCTCGGGCTTGTTGCAGATCAGAAGAAGAATACCTTCTGGCTATTCACCAATCAAGAGATATTTGAAGTCGTGGCCAACCACGAAGATCGAGATGTCTGGAAAGCTATGTTGAAAAACCAGGATTACGATGCAGCACTCAAATATGCAAAAGATGCAGCACAGAAAGACTCGGTGGCCACGGCTTCAGGAGACTATTTGTCGAGCAAAGGACAGTATCTCGAAGCAGCAAGCATATGGGGAAAGAGTAGCAAAGCTTTTGAGGAAGTTTGTCTATCATTGATCGACAATGCACAAGAGGATGCCCTCAGGACGTATTTGATGACCAAGTTGGGGTCATACAAGAAATCAGCATACATGCAGAGAGTCATGATTGCAACCTGGCTAGTGCAAATGTTTATGGCTAAGCTGAACGCTCTCGACGACATGGTTGCAACGAAAGCAGAACTGATCGAGAACACCGACGCAGGCGGAGCTCAACGTCAGTTGGAAAAGGCACGAAACGAGTTCCAAGAATTTATCACGAAACACAAGTCAGACCTCGACGCCAAGACGACTTATGAGGTTATTTCGAGCCATGACAGAGAGGAAGAACTCCTTTTCTTTGCCAATACCATCACAGACTACGACTTTGTGCTGTCATACTGGGTGCAGCGAGAACAATGGAACGAAGCACTGTCGGTGCTTAACAAGCAGAGTAATCCAGAGACATTCTATCGATATAGCAATGTGCTCATGTCGCACGTTGCAACGGGACTGGTGGAAATCCTGATGAGGAGAAGTAACATTGATGCACAGAAAATGATTCCTGCATTGTTGACTTACAATGAGAACGCAAGCGTGCCGCTGCCTCAGAATCAGGCTGTGCGATATTTGAACTATGTTGTCACAAGCGACTTCAGTGTTCCAGCGTCGGTTCACAACACTCTGATATCCATCATGGCATCACATCCGTCAAATTCGGAGACTGCGTTGTTGGGATATTTTGAAAGTCAGCCAAGCCCTCCACTATACGATGCAGATTTCGCTTTGAGATTATGCATTCAGCACAATCGAGTTCAATCCTGTGTCCATATCTACAGTACAATGGGGCAGTATCAACAAGCTGTGGAGCTTGCGCTTCAGCACGACGATGTTGACCTCGCAGCAATTGTTGCCGATCGCATAGAAGGGAATGACCAGGTCAGAAAACGACTATGGTTGTTGATTGCAGAGAAGAAAATCAAGGAAGCATCGTCAATCAAGGAGGCGATCAATTTCCTGAAGCAATGTGAATTGCTCAAGATCGAAGATTTAATACCTTTCTTCCCGGATTTTGTAGTGATTGACGATTTCAAGGAAGAGATCTGCGAAGCGTTAGAGGAGTATTCCCGACACATTGATAACCTGAAACAAGAAATGGATATTTCACAGCATACGGCAGAACAGATCAAGGCCGAAATTACTGCTCTGGATCATCGATATGCCATCGTGGAATCAGGCGAACGATGTTGGATATGCACCTTGCCAGTGTTGAGCCGACAGTTTTTCGTCTTTCCATGCCAGCACGCCTTTCATAGCGACTGTCTGGGCAAACGAGTGCTGGAGAACTCGGGAAGCTCGAAACGAAAACGAATCAAGGACCTTCAAACCGAGGTGAATCAGGGACTGAGCATTGGACCCCAGCGACAGAAGCTTGTAGCAGAACTGGACGCGCTAGTCGCTGAGCAATGCGTCCTCTGTGGGGATCTAGGGATTAAACGGATTGATGAGCCCTTCATCCATGCAGGAGACGATGTGGAGGCATGGGCTATCTGAAGATAATCATACAAGAATTCATGCTGTGTTTCGTGGTTCTAGGATCCACCACCTCGTGTTGTTCACTGAGTGGCGGACGTATCTATGTAAGCTACTGTGCGAAGCTCCAAAGCTGGAGACGATGTCGAGTAGTCCCGTACTCGTCCTCGTAGACGACGCCCGATCCAGCTTTTAGCGGCAAGGCTTGGTGCGCAAGTTCCTGGGCTCGTTTGCTGAGTCAAACGGCATGTCGCTAGTGTTTTGGTGGATCTAGGCTTTCGTAATCATGGGGCCCCTCTGGATTGGTTGAAGTGATCGACTATGTCAAGGATGAACCAGGATACAAAACTCTCGGGCCGAAGTGAGTTTTGCAATTCGAAGTAATCGGTCCCCCTACCTAATCATAATGACCAGACTGAGTAGGAGGTAGCAGACATCTAGGTAGGAGGTATTGCTTGAGATGAATCATGAGAGACAGAAAACTGGATAACTCCCTTGTCGGGTAAATTCAGCCTACCGTGCTATTGTGATAAACCTTATGGAAAGACTCCGAAAGAGTGAGATTGAGGACGGATGGTCATATTCGGTGTGCCCGCCTCTCTTTGAAATCGGATTTGGTGGATGAAACGATTGACATGATAGCCGCCTGGCTATACGGAGTAGGACACCAACGACTCGGACTTGACAGTGGACATAACCTTAAGTACTGAGGAGTTAAATAGTCGTCCTTAGAGAAAAGGCCTCAAGGATGAGTCGTGTCAAGGCGGACGGGGAAACAGACCAACCGACCAGAGGAGGGAGCAGAAAGGGATTGATGGATTACTGGTAATCTGGTAATATTACAGGATTACTGGTCGTACTCCTAGATTACTGGTATTACACGGCCCTTCTGAGTGGCGATGGGAGACAATTGATGCGGTCTTTCCCATGTGCGAATCCGTATTACGCCGAATGTGAATCAAGGGCTTGTCTTGGCTGTCGTCATCGATCCAACACTCCCCATTCCGTCATCCGCGCCATGCCCCCAGCTTCCCATTTGTCATTTTTCATTTTTCATTTCTCATTTGTCTATGATTCCATGATCATGTGCATCCGTACGTTCTTCGGACGAAGCGAGTGAGATTAACCTTTTCCATCACATTCTTCTCCCTATCCTCGACGAGTCAAACTAATACCCGCAGTCTTTGCATGCTGCTTATCTCATTAGGCGCTTTCGTCCAGCCGTCGGTCCATCACCCCTTGCGTGCTTAACCAGGGTTCAACTTCAAACCCCGGTGATGTACACTGGCCCGAAGCTCCACCCTGATTATTCAGGAATTAATGGGTTTTTCGCTAGAGGAACCTTCACCTTTGGCATGCTACGCATCACCCATCCTACACGCTGATACGGAGTACATGGTAACTATACGGAGCATGGGAGTTATCTATCCAGATTGTGGCCAGGCACAGTCTCTCATTCTCGCTTGACCCGTAAACCTATATGATACTTCCCCTCCCTCTCGTTTCACACACATCTTCACTTCATGGTTTGTGTATAGTGCATCACCTACTTCCCAAGCATATAACCTTTCACAGCCTTCCTTACCACTCCCAACCAACATAACAATCTCATATTGATTCAAGCATGTCCGACCTGTTTCGAGATGCCCCTGTGGGCCAAATCATTCGATCTGTTACCCGTAACAGATACCTACAGTATGCAGAAGAAAAGGCCGACTTTCAAATTCCCAGTTCATATCAAGCCTCAAAGTCGATAGGATCTGGTACTTCGAGCGTCGCCTCTCCAGACGCTTTGGAAAAGAGACTCGAAGAAGAAATTCCCACCGACCCCAATGCTCTCACAACAGCCCAGACGGCCGCGGATCGAGAATCCGTCGCCCTCTCCGATCGAACTCTTTCCAAAATTATGACAAGACCTGAAATGAGTCAAGTCAATACCCGAGCAGACCTCGAACAAGCATACACCAATGCCACTCGACAGGAGTCCCTGAGGGCCCAACCCAGTCGACCAATCGCTCCCGAAGTCACTTCTGATGGTACCATTCTCGTTGATTGGTACACCACAGATGATCCAGAGAACCCACAGAATTGGACAATGCGCAAGAAAGGCTTAGTTGTGCTACAGATCTACCTATACACCCTTGCCGTGTATATGGGTTCTGCAATCTACACTCCTTCCATTCCTTACGTCGTTGAGAAGATGGGTGTATCTGAAAACGTGGCCGCCTTAGGCTTGTCAATGTACGTTCTGGGCTACGGCATCGGACCCCTGATCTTCGCACCACTCTCTGAAATTCCAATCATCGGGCGAAATCCACCCTATATGGTCACCTTGGGTATCTTCGTCATCATCTCCATCCCGACAGCCGTGGTGAACAACTTCCCCGCCTTGATCGTTCTCCGTTTCTTGCAGGGTTTCTTCGGCAGCCCTTGTCTCGCAACTGGCGGTGCTTCCATTGGAGATATATATTCCTTGATCAAGCTCCCATACTTCCTTACCGGGTGGGCGGCGTTTGCGACTGCTGGACCTGCCCTAGGTCCAATTATTTCAGGTTTCTCCGTCCCCGCAGAGAACTGGCACTGGTCTCTTTGGGAGATTGTCTGGTTGGCCGCTCCAGTCTACATCTCCCTCTTGTTTCTGCTGCCTGAAACCTCCGCCTCCAACATTCTTCTCCGCCGTGCAGCTCGCCTTCGAAAGCTCACCGGCAAGGCAAACCTCAAGTCTCAATCCGAGATTGACCAAGAGAAGCTGACTGTCAACGAGGTTGTCATCGGTAATCTATGGCGTCCCATTCAGATCATGTTCCTTGACCCAGCAATTCTGTTTACTTCGATTTACACTGCATTGATGTATGCCATCTTCTACTCGTTTTTCGAGGTCTTCCCCTTGGTCTACGCATATGGAAATGGCCCTCACTCAGCCACACATGGATACGGCCTGAATGCAGGAGAAATCGGTTTGATCTTCCTGTCCATCTCTGTGGGTGTCAGCATCGCCATTGTCCTTTACGTCTACTACTTGCGCTATGTCTTCGAACCTGAAATCAAGACCAAGGGACTCGGCGAGCCAGAGCGACGTCTTATCCCCGCTCTTCCCGCCACATTCTTACTCCCAATTGGTCTCTTCCTGTTCGCATGGACTGGCAACTCGTCTCCCAAGATTCACTGGATCGTACCCACTCTCGGTGTCGTCATATTCACCATCGGCATCTTTATCCTCTTCCAGTGTCTATTCATCTACATTCCACTTACCTACCCGCAATACGCTGCCTCGCTATTCGCCGGCAACGACTTTGCAAGATCCTCCGTCGCCGCGGGCGCCATTCATTTCTCTCGCCCGTTGTTCCACAACCTCGGTGTCGGTGAAGGTGTCTCTCTCCTCGCTGGTCTCACCGTCGGTGGAATCATCGGCATCTTCGCTCTATGGAAGTTTGGTGCAGTTCTCCGTGCCAGGAGTAGGTTCGCTGCTCACTAAATATGTGAGATTGTCAGCCAGATTTATCAAAGCCGGATCATCATGATCCAGAAAGAAGGAAAAAAGGCCAGCCTCTTCAGAGGATGACTTCGCATCGCTCATTCTTGGGCAATGTACCTTTTCTCTTTAACCTTGGTGGTAATTATGATTCATGTCTATACTTTCCAAGTGTTTAGCAAGCAACGGCGCCGGATGGGTTTCAACATCGGTTCGAATTCACAGCAAAGTGGAGGCATGACTACGGTACATAGACAGATATCCACTTCAGGCGGCATGTGTGAAGCAGAGGACTTTGTCGGAATGGTGTTTTATCAAACTCTATGACTGGCCTTGTGATAATGAGCAGACTAATCAACTCAATCAATGAAGATTGATCAATGAGAAAATAAAGATATAAAAATCAAGGAATTATATCCTTGCCTTCGGTTCTTCCTTGTGTGTATGGTTGTTAGCAGCACTCTTATTTTATTCTCCTCCCCTTGATGGTTTGGGTGGGAGTAAGTTTAACTAATTACTTATTAATCAAAGGGTTGTGGAACCACCCACGTTCCCAAGTTCCAACCAAGAAATTTATATTCTCGCCTACGAGAGTCCACGCCTCGTGATCCACGAATTCTCCAGCGGCCAGCCCCCTTTCAACATAAACCTTTCGCGATCAAATCTTTAACCACAGATGGCCTAAGGCACTCTGATAATCGAGCCTAAAACCACGATTTTCATTGACCTCTCTCCATCTGTGCGTCGTCGCCCTCGCTCGCCGACTCCCGGGTGCCCTGGAGGGCCCGAGGGCCTTGGCAGCAAGAGACATGTGTGTGGACAATTGCCAAAGTAGACTCGTATCAGTGTTGAAGTAGAATAATACCTGTACTGATGTATCGACGCCGTAATGAGCACCGAGTACGTCATTCGTTCAGGGGCAACCTCGGGGGGTTAATATATTATGCAGGATAGAATTCATCTGACTTTGCGCATCTAATCTTAAACCTCAGCATGCACGTGACGGTCACGTCGTTCAGAACCCAGTTTCTCCTCAATCATTTGAGCAATAAGGTCCAAAAAAAACACCATGGAGTATAGGTGAAACAGAGCGTAAGCAGGCAGGCGAGTGGTATCTCTCTAAAGCAACGGTAACTGAAACGACAAAACACAGGTCTTGGAAAGAGAAGAAAAAGGACCTCTGAGGCTGTCTGTGCGCGACTCTTTACCCAACACCCAATCTTTGATAGCATCGCATAATGTAATAGAAAAGGGAGAAAAGGAGAGAGAGAGAGCGAGAGAGAGTCGGTTTTCTCAATGTTGCACCCCCCCCATTGCTCCCCGAATAACACCTTTGTTTGATTGATTCCCGCCTCCAGTCCAGCCAGCCCATCAAATGAATGAAGGACACTCGTCCCTGTCTCCGGCGACGCCAATTTTAATCATTTCATGCTCCTTTTTCTTTTTTGCATATCTTTTCTTTCAGTTTCTTGAACTTTTTCCCCACTTCTTTTCATTTGATTTTGGGGTCGAAGAGGCATTCATTCTCAAGCAACCTTCCCATTCGGCCCAATCACCGCTCTCCTGGGGCCTGCGCTTTCTTGAGCCCTTGCATGGCGAGAGTCTTTGCGAAGAGATTCTGGGGTTTTGCGCTCCTGGTACAACAAGTTGCGTTAGTTAGGGAAGATTTATAGACGAAGGGAAAAGAAAAGACCCGAAAATGGGGGATGAATGGAGGACGCCCCAAAGAAGAAAACTATGGGATAGATGGATGCACGCATGCATGCATGCATGCATGTGCAGGAGTGCACACAGCGAAAATGACAATGACAATGACATACTGGAATCTCTTGCCCTTGATCTCACTCAGCTTCTTCGTAGTCGGGCTGCGGATCGCATCGCTGGGGCTGATGTACGTCGCCGTGGTCTGGTCATGGCCGATTATAGTATATGTGTTTAATTCGAAGCGCGGGACGGGCTTCTCGTTCATGGTGAGGGTATCTTGACAATTCTTGAAGCCTTTCTCGGGGGACTGCGCTTTCTTTGGCGAGGGCGACGAGGTGTTGGGTGAGCGTTCGCTGAGTGCGGCGCTGTTGGATTTGGCTTTGCTGGGAGACATGCTGTGTGGTTTGTGGTTTGTGGCTTGTGGCTTGTGGCTTGGGGCTTGGGATGTGAGATGTGAGATGTGGACTGTGGACTGTGATGTGATGTGTTGGTTTGTTTTTAATGTACTGTTTAGGAGTATGCTGAACTTGCGGGTGCTTTACAGGTGAGGCTGAAGTGCGGTATACGGAGTAGTAGTAGAGGTTGGGGGGTGGTGAGATGAGTCGAAACTCTAGAGGTATTGAATCTGAGAGACGGTGGTAGGTACGAGTACTGGTAAAGATGATATAACAGAGAGGCAGAAGTGGGGGGCGTCCGAGTGTTGTGGTTGCCCGGGCGGTTGAAAGGGACTATTATCGATCGAATGTTGGTTGATTGATGCCTTGGGGACTCAATTTACGTGATCTCCAGCGGAGTATGCAGTATATCAGTATGTACGGAGGAGGAGTGCAATGTCGTATTATCTGTGCTGTGTCCACACCACTCTGGGGCTATGAGTAGGTACAGTACCAGATACCCCTGCCGAGATTCGGAAAATATCCAATCTGCTATCTGCTATCTGGTGATCTACAGTAGAAGCAGCGTGGCTCGAAAAAACTCGGGTTTGTTTTCATGGTGACGTCAATATGGTGATTCTTGGTGTTGGCTGGGCAACATCAGATCCTTGCCGTAAGAGGACTGGTTCACCAGGCTGCAACAGGCATCAGGTTGTGGTCAAGTCATTGGGACTGAGTGCACTGCTTTTTAAGTGTCTCTCAGGCTCAAACGTCTTCAAAGATTCCCCAAAGATTCCACATGCACTGCTTTTTTAGCGTCTTTCAGCCTCTCCAGTTCGGCCCTGAAGGTCGATACAGTACCACCATCTCCGAAGGATCGTCCAGACCTCCTTCACGGGGGCCTACTCGTAGAATCACTGCTTTTTTAGTGTCTCGGAGGCACAGAAGTTGCAAGCGCCATTTATCTCCATAGGACCAGGGATGTACATGCGAAGTAAGTTTGTTTGCGATTCTCGGCAGTTTGCGTTTAATAATAGTGCTTGCGTCTGGTTTCAAAAGCTATCATCGGTACGGCAGGCAGTCACACTTTCTCTCTCCAACCTCCAACTCAAGGCTCTTGCGGAAACGAATAACTAACAGCGGGGCTGAGGGGATAGATAGATATACGGGCCTCGTGCACGAAAGGTTTGACATGCAGGAACCATGAATGTTTGGGATATAGGTAGGTAGGTAGGTAGGTAGGTAGATAGATAGGTAATTAGGTGCCTTTCTGCGAGGCGCCCCCATTGAGAGGTACATCTATTACCATTTAAGCTTTGTATATGGCCTCAGGATTGGAATCTGAATTAATTACAAAATCCGCCTGCCCACCCGCCCCATGCCTGGAGCTCCATCCCATACGAAATGCTAAACCATGCCAATGCCCTTTTTTGTGCTTGTTGATTTTACCCTCCCGTTCGTTACGATTACATTCGACGGCTTTTCTTTTCTTTTCCTTTTTCTTTTCGGTGGATCGATCCTGCCTGGATCTATATGTACAATCTGTACCCTCCTTCTTTGGTGCCTGAAACTGAAACCTAGTTCTTTTTGCTTTTGTTCTTGCTTTTGCCTTTTATTTTATTTTTTTCGTTTTTGCTTCTTATTCCCACTCTGGGTGCGTATGATGCTCCCGTCATGTTCCAAAATAGAAACCAGCCCGACTGGTTTTTGGCTGAGAGCTCAGTCGATAGTATGCCCTTGAATATGATGGGGAAGCCGGAAGTCACCGTCTCGGCATTAGGAAGGTGTTGGGTCCTCGTTGGCGTAAATGAGCGATGACATCGAAGAAGACCAGAGCTCTTGATATTCGACACGTAGGTAGGTAGGTAGTGTGGCCCCACACTGGAAGTCCTGCTTAAGTGCATAGATGTCGAAATAAGATTTTAGGGGAGATTCGAGCCCACAGTGAATTGAGAGACCGGTACTTGGTTCGCCTATCGTATGGCGTGAAAGTCGACGGACGCGTGGCCTGAACCACTACTCACTCACACGCAGCGAAACAAGGGCCATCGGGCGGAAAAGGTGACGGACGATTCTTGGGTAAAAAAAAACCTGCATATAAAATCAAACAGACCCGATCTGTCCGTCCTTCGGGCACCGACCTCAGCCCTCTTCCCTTTTAGGTCTTTAATCCTCATACTCATCATCACTCTCATCGGCCTTCTGATAGAGGAAAAACTGCACAAAGATCGCCATGTCCAAAAACAGCGTTCCCAAACTCCCGGCGATCCAGCTCGCGTTGACGGCAATATACCTCGCATAAATCGCCCCGGACTCCCCGGGCTTGCAATGGCCCGGTTTCCGACAGACAGGCGAATATGCGACGATCGACATGACGTACGTCAAATTTCCAATGCAGGCGAACAGGAAAAACAGCAGCGAGACGCCCTCGGTGCTTTTGCGCTTGTAGTTGAGCAACAGCTGTGGCACTCTCGACCCGAGGTAGAGAGCCGCGCAGAGGTAGCCGAAGGTCTGGCCCAGGGTGTCGAACTCGAGGGGTTCGGGCTCCTCGTCCTTGGACGAGTGGCGGTTCCGGTGGAGTTTGTGGGCGGTGATCCACCAGCCGAAGACGCCGGCGGCGCAGACCAGGAGGATGGCGAAGCAGTTGAACAGCACGGCCTGGAGCATGGTGGTGGGCCGGATGTTCTTGACGGCCGGCGGGTCGCTGGGCTTGGGGGTGTCGAGCAGCGGCGTCACGGGCGACAGGTGCGTTCCGTCGACCGACAGATGCCGCTGCAGGGAACTGATCGATCTCGTCCGGTCCCGATCGTCCTCGTCCCGCGACGGCGGCTGCGTCGTCACCGAGCCGCTGTGCAGCAGTGGCCGCGTCTCCACGTCCCCGTTCGAATGGCCGTTCGCACCACCCACCACCTCGTCCGTCAGTGTGAAGCCGCGGTAGTAGAACACCTGGATCATCAGCACGATGTCCGCCAGCGTGTAATAGACCGCCAGGATGATCATGGTCGGCAGCACCCCCTGGAGCATGGCGCCGAGGATGTTGAACACATCTCCCGCCAGCCAGATGACGAGAAACACAATCGAGAGCCCCTCGGCCGAGCCCCGTCGGAAGTTCTCGATGATCTGAGGCGAGAACACCACCACCCAGCACGCGATTGAGATCGATCCGCAGATCCCCGAGAGAGCTTCGATGTCCAGCGAGACGCCTTGCTGTGGTGGAAACATGGTTGAGAGAAAGGCCCGTTTCACCAAGGGCGCCCGAAAAAGAGAAAAGAGAAAAGAGAAAACGTGCAAAAGAAAGATGCTGTTGGCTCCCCCCCCCAAAAAAGATATCACAAGCACTGGTACCACCCTTCGTCCGTTTGTTGCCACCCACGACGAGTAAATGGATATTGATCTCCCTCTCCCCCCTTGTCGCCTGCCACTCTTTATTTCGCGTCTGTCTTCTCCGCGTCGTCGTCGTCGTCGTCGTC
>Ga0105239_10000893_pt1 | contig 42339 bp, 42 predicted proteins | sample KBSC44metaG_FD_92761 | JGI IMG/M metagenome (GOLD analysis project Ga0105239, IMG submission 92761) | Corn rhizosphere microbial communities from Kellogg Biological Station, Michigan, USA - KBS C4-4 metaG | ecosystem: Host-associated > Plants > Roots > Rhizosphere > Soil | place: Michigan, USA...
CGATGCATGGCTACCGTGAATAGTTTATCCCAATAACGATTATATAGTTCTGTAAAGGCTACCCGGTCATCCTTGCGGATCAATTCCAATAACTGGCTATCTGTTGCTGTTTCTGGTTGGTAGCGCTCCATATAAGAGTATGACGATCAATTGCCCTATTCGTTACACGGCAAGTACGCAAGTTTACAAGAAATCATCTGATCATACTATATCCAATAGAATACCCTATTAAGTATTTCAGTCTTTTTACTTTAAAACAACTTACGCTGATTAGCCTAACGACTTATTTGCCTTTTAATTGCACCATTACCCTGATGGTTTTTAGAATTATCCCCATATCGCTGTTAAAGTTGATATTGTTGAGATAGATGAGGTCATAACGGATGCGGCTGTGCATCTGATCAAGGTTTTCTGCATAACCGTATGATACCTGCCCTATAGAGGTAAGACCTGGTTTAATACGTAACAATTTCCTATAGCTGGGCGATTTCTCAATCAGCTGCTCAATAAAATGCTGTCTCTCAGGTCTCGGGCCTACTACAGACATTTCGCCTTTAAGTACGTTCCAGAATTGAGGTAATTCATCCAGTCTTGACCTTCTTAATATTCTTCCCCATCCGGTTATACGCGGATCCCGCTCACTTGATAATTGTGGGCCGGCCTTTTCGGCATTTACATACATGCTTCTGAACTTGTATATGGTAAATGGCTTATGATTTCTGCCTATTCTTTCCTGTTTATAAAAAGCAGGGCCTTTTGATGTTACTCTGGTAATTAACATCAATAAAAGGAATATCGGGAAGCCAATAATCATTACACATAACGAAAAGACGATATCAAAACTCCGCTTAAAAAATATTACTTTAAAGCTCAGTTCAGGATTTGCAGACAGCTGGATAACCGGGAGGTTTTCATAATTAACTATACTGGCATAGTTGTTATTCAGTATCAGATCCGACACTAATTTTATTTTAACCGCATTCTGTTCACCAAAATCAACCAGCTTTTGCAATAACAGGGGATGCAGGTATTTATAGCATACAAATATCTCATCCGGACTTCTATCGACTAACTTCTCCATCAAAACCTGTTCGGGGAAATCTTTTATCATATCCTCTGAAATAAAATCGGTAAAGTAATAACCGTATTCCGGGTGTTTTGAGAATGACCTGATGAGGCGGTTTGCGATATCTTCATCACCTATAACCAGCACATGCCTTCTGTTGTATCCTTTTTTTCGGATATAATCCAGTATAAAAAATATAACCGACCGTTGTATGATGATAAAAAAGAAGAACAGAGAATAGGTAAAGAACATCTCCCAGCGACTAACCTCGTACAGCTTGAAGAAATAAATAATACCAAGAACTATGAGCAAATGGTACAGCAGGGATGATAAAAACCGATTGAGGTTGTCCTTTAACACCAATGGTCTGGAAATAGTATAATTTTTGGTAACGGTTGCAACAGACACCCAAACCAAATTAACAAGTAGTATAAAATTTACAGATTGTATCTCGGACGAATAATATTTAAATACTAATGTGTGTGCACATTGTAACGCAATATTTAATACTATTAAATCACTTATAAAAGTAACGGGCGGAAGAAATTTCGAGTATCGTATTGCCATAGGTATAGTTTTGCAAATATAACACTTTATCTGTTATAATATTTATATAACGATAAAGTCTGTACTTTAATACCCTTACGGTGATTAAATGTAAAACGCTACAAAGGCATTTAAGTTTTAATATTTTATTTATTAAAGCAGAAAGTATCGAAATCTCCCCAAAATGTTATCCATTCTGCCATTTATGAAGATAAAAAGCTCACTTTTAAAATGCGCAATTGAAAAACCGGAAGCCTACCCCGTTATTTTTTTATAATTAAATAATAATAAATTAACATCAAATCAGTCAAATGCCGCAGGTAAGTTTTTGATCAATCCGCATTCGCGATCTGTAAAAAAATACCTCCAATATATAAATCAACAACAATATAAATATTTGATATTCTGGCAGGTAGATTGTGGCTAGTTAAAAAACTCTTTTACCCAATTGTTCACATAAAACTCACCCAGTTCATTAAACAGTGGCGCTGTTTTTGTCTTTTGCCCGTCAATCCGTTCTTTAATTCCTGTTATTTCAGCTTCTTCCAGATCATCCAAAACTATTATATATTCCGGATCATAAAAAGCGGCCTCTTTTATATGTATGTTGGTGGTTATAAGTATAGCCCCTGTTGCTAAAACCTCAAAGGTGCGCATGGTTAAACCACTTTGCCCGGAACGTTGTATATCTACAACACTTTTTGATGATTTGAATATCGCTGCCACTTGCTGCCTAGACAACTTATCGAAACTAACCTCAGACCATTTAACGTTACTATGTTCTTTCTTGATTAATTTTTCGAGCAGGAAAAACCATTTTGCCGGTGAGTAAAAGAAAGTAAATGTGTTATCGATGTTATTTAACAAGCGTTTTACTGTTTTATATCTGCTGGAGTGTAGCGTGCCTACAAAAGAAACCGGGTACTTTTTATCAGGCTTAGTGGAATCATTAATAAATTCGCTGGTATAAAACAGGTGTTTTAACTTAAATACCGGATTGCGCTTTACATCCTCAAAATCAAAACTGTAACACCGGTCAAAATGCTTTAATATGTATATTGAATTAGCGTTGTTGTTATTAAATGAATCATAGGTATAGTAGATAAGCTGTGCTTGTGGATTTAATTTTTTAAACTCAACAATAAACCATACAGGCACTACTTCTCCTTTAATTAAAAAAAAATAATCGTATTGCTTATGCCGTATCTTGTTTAAAATGTGCTTATAGTATTTATTTATCGCGTTGTTAAGCAAATTCTTTTTTACCCGGAAAACAGCTTTTAAAAATGAATTATTTGAGGTTCTTTCATCAAAAAAATCAACCTCATAGCCATTTTCAATGAGCGCGTTGGTAATAGCCACTTCATACCCAAAAAACGCGGGTGCAATAAATAAAATAGATCTGTTGCTCATTTCCTGGCTATTTGAATAATCCCTTTTCCTTCATTTCCTGGATAGATTGTGCATACTTATCTTCCTGTACATGCTGCGTATTTACCCATTGCGCAAATTTGCTAATACCTGTACCAAAATTTACTTTAGGCTTAAACCCAAGCACGGATGATATTTTACTGATATCGGCGTAATTATGCCTGATATCGCCTAAACGATAGTTGCCTGATATCTGATATGGTACTTCCTTTTTATAATTAGCAAATAGTTCTTTTACCACAGTAATTACATCTGTAGGTACACCAGTACCTACATTGAACACTTCCCCGTTCGCGGCATCCTGCTCAATTCCGGCAATAGTTGCATCAACAACATCATCAATAAAAACAAAGTCGCGCGTTTCTTTTCCATCTTCAAAAACATTGATCTCCTTATCGTTTTTTATTAAGGTAGAGAAAATGGACAAGATACCCGTATAAGGATTAGAGAGTGACTGACCAGGGCCATACACATTCTGGTAACGGAATGCCACCGGTGCAATACCAATGGTTGGGCAAACTGTCATGATCATTTGCTCCTGATTTTGTTTAGTAATGCCATATACAGACGAAGGATGTATTTTTGAGCCCTCATCCGTTGCAACCAATTTTAAGGGCGAGTGGTTACCCGGATATTTAACCTCAAAATCACCGGTACGCATAAACTCATCTGTGCGATGGCCGGGGTAAACAAATCCAAGCTCCGTGCTTTCATACTTCCCTTCGCCATAAATTGACCTTGACGATGCTATTACTATTTTATTTACGCTATGTTTTGTATTTGACAGTATATCAAGCATTAAAGCGGTACCGCCTATATTAACATCGGTATAATGAGCTATCTGGTACATTGACTGGCCAGTTCCGGTTTCCGCTGCAAGATGTACAATGGTATCCTGACCTTCAATTGCTTTTAGCAGATTTGTCCGGGAGGTTACCGTACCTTCAATAAAGTTTACCTTATCCTGTATCGATTTAAACAACGGGGAGGTATTTCTGGGATCATCACCGTGTATTTGTTTAGACAGATTATCCAAAACAGTTACACAATGCCCTTTTGCAATAAGCTTTAAAACCAAATTGGAACCTATAAAGCCAGCCCCCCCTGTAATCAGTATATTTTTCTTCACTTAGTATATGGTATAATTATTTAATTAAAATCGCCGTTGGCATTTGTTTTTTCCCATTGCCCCGTATCAGTGTTATAGCGTTTCACTATTTTAGCCGGGATACCTGCAATTACACAAAAATCCGGAAATATCCCTTTCACCACGGAGTTAGCACCAACAACACAATGCTTACCCAGGATGGTACCAGCTTGTATAGCAGCCCCATATCCAATAAAACAATTTTTACCGATGCGTGTGGTTTTAATAATGTATGGCTGGTCAAGTATATGAACGTTTAACTGCTGGTAATCATGATCAATGTTGGTAATAAATACATTACCTGAGATAGTAGTATCTGCACTAATTACAAGAGGCTCATTTGAGCTAATCAGGTGAAGATTTTGCCCTATCGAAATATTATTTTCCAGAATAATTTCGCCTCCACGATGGGTTTCCATGCGTGATCCTGGAAATATTCGGACTTTATTACCTATAAAAATATGCCGGCCTCCCAATATTAATAGTGGTCTTCCTACGTAAGATGAGAGTCCTATTTTCCTAATCCTTATTCGTAGAAAAAAAGTTCCTATAAGCCAAAAAACTTTAGTGATCATCAGGAAGTTATCTTTACTTGTTGTTGAATTAATGTTCCCAAAATATTATCAACGTAGTCATATACCTCATCTACAGTAACCATCTTCATACATTCATTTGTACCAAACTTACAATTTATTAAATGACATGGTTTGCATTCTAACTCGTGCGAGGCCATTTTCAATATGTTTCTGCTGTATGGTTTTACTTCTTTAGGATCGCCTTTCCCAAAAATTACAACCTCGGGTATGTTAAAAGCCGCACCCACATGGGCCGCCCCACTATCATTACAAACTAAAGCATGGCAACCGCTTATAATAGTAAGGTATTGTTTCAAAGATTTATTAACTATAATATAATTAACCAGGTTTCCGGTTAAGGCAGTAATTATTCTTTCTACCGTCTGTTTTTCACCAGGTCCTTCAAATATTAAGAACTTAATTGGGGGGTATTCTTGGTTTTGAGATAAGCGGGTTATCAGTTTACCATATTTTTCCTCGTCCCACTTTCTTTCCTCCAAACTTGCTCCAGGATGTATGCCTATTAAAATTTTATCGTGTAAATTGTTTTCATCTTTAAACTTATGCAGATAATCATTCTCTTCATTAGTTAAGGTTAACACTGGAAACTTGTCGGCTGTTGTAAATTGACAGTCCATGCCTTCCAAAAGCGAAAAAGACTCGTCAATGAGATGATCCTTCCTCTTCGGCGGAACAACTACATCAGTCAGCATATATTCCCCTCCGCTAAAATTGAAGCTTATTTTTCTTGATGCCTTTATAAAATTCATGTAAAAGATATTCCTCCAGTCGCCACGCATATCTATTGCTATATCATACGCTTTATTATTAGCTTTTTTGATTGTGGAAATAAAGCTTTTTATATTTTTCCATGATTTGTCAAAAGGAGATATCCAGGGGCAATTAGCTATAATATAATTATTAGCTATTTGCTGATCCTGTAATATAGTTTTCACCAGGTTACCGCAAACCAAAGTGAGTTTTGCATTAGGGTAGTTTTTTTTAATAGTACGCAAAGCAGGTATATACATGATCGTATCGCCTATGAGTAAAAAAGCAATAACAAGGATCTCCTTAACCTCAGCTTTATTGATAGGGGCGTACTTTTTCTTATTTTTAGGCGATAAGTATAATGATTTAATTAAACCATCAACCCTTTTTAACTTTTGTAGCTTCTCCTGATTAAATGGCGGCATAATTAATAATTTTTTTTCCTTACAAACCAGCCTTTATAGGGTAGTAAAAAAGACAATGCAGCAACTACCTCCATCCAAAACAATATTGTTTTGGGTGATTTTTTATTATCAACATTAAAATAACGTGTTTTACTTACCACATTAAAATAAAACTTTTTCTCCTCCATTCCCCCCTTTAAAGTTTCAATATGATGGGTAACCATTTTACTTTTTTTAAAAGCAAAAAAACGTCCGGTTGGTGCGAAGGGAAATTTTTTAATATAACGAGGCATACTAATGGGCATGTTCTCGGTAATGTAAATATAATTAAACCTCTTATCAGCCAAATAATTGGCCACATAATACTCTGGAGTTCCTGAAAATGTAAATATCTCACGATGTTTTTTAACAAACGCTGTATTTACAATGGCAAAATCGGTAGCCAGATTACGTACATACCTGAAAAATTGTGCACTTGCCCATACCGCATTTTCCTGCTTCATTTTTTGAGTGTACTTATTTATAATTCCATCACCATAAAGCCAGGTATCTGCCTCCAGGATCAATGTAAAATCACAATCTTCTGGTATTGAATCTAACCCTTCCAGTAGTAATTGTGAATTACCATTAAAATGGCCCACGTTACTTTTTAGTTCAAGTAAACAATCAATTTTACTTTTTGTTATTTCATCAATTACATATCCATCATTTATACCATTTGCTACAACGAGAATATAATACTCCTGAGATTTCCAGCTATCTCTAATTATATCTATACAATATTTTAAATCTTCAATCCGGTTGTATACACGAATCAGGATACATACTTTATTCATACTGGGTTTTCCGCTTTATGAGGGTTAAAGTTCATCAATAATGAATAGCAAAACGCGGTAATTGCTGCAATAACAGGCAAAACCAACAAGAGGTTTTCTGTATTTGAAATGGCCATCGGGGGGTCTGTTTCTAATGATACCAACTGCAGGTACAACAGCATAAATATAATCTGCCCTAGTACATTCTTTTTAAAATTAAAAAAAAGCTTATTCCGTAAGAAACTAAAAATGCCCCCAATCAGGTACGAAAAAATGATGCTGCCATAAAAACCAAAGTAAACATATCCAAAAACATTATGCCTTGCGTTTGGCCCTGCGGTTAAGTCGGTATCGCCAAACAAGCGGTATAATTGAACGCCTAATATTACGGGTTGGTTTTCGCGGGGTACAATCCTAAGTGTGCTGAAAATATTACCAAAAAGCGCTAAAAAGGGCTTTGAGCTATTTAACGTTTCAATATAGCCATTGGGGTAAGAGAAATAATAGGTATCACCTGCTGCAACCAGCCTGAATAAAAATACGCCAAGGCTACTTGAATCGTCATCAACCAGCTTTGATTGGATAATTATTGTAAAAAAAACAAACACCAAACCAGCTAAAATGAGCCTTATTTCGATCTTTTTTAAATTCAAAAAATAATCTTTGTACTTGGGGGCATTTAACAACAAAAAGCAAAAAAATATGAGCCCGATGCTCATAAATTCACCTTTACTGGCAGAAAGGGCAAAGAATAGCAATACAAGCGCTAAAAAAGCATACTTATAAATAAATAAAAAGTACGATGGGCTTTTTTTAAACAGATAGTATATCAGCATAAATATACTTATGGGTTTCAGCACGTCGATAAAATGCCCTACAATGCCCCAACCACCACTATTGTTGTAAATATCTATATGAGAACCCAACAAAAGGGGAATTCCAATTACTACATAACTAAGTAACTGGAGCACGATATATATTATGGAGGTTGTAAAGAAAAGTATTTGTAAAATCAAGGCCTCATGCTCTATGACTATTGTTTTCCTATCTTTTATGATCTGCTTTTTTGTTAGTGTTTTAAAGGAGAATAAACCCAGCCAAAAGGCAATCTGTGTGAATAGATAGCTCAGTAGGTACCTGATTGTAATACTATCGGTAAAGTACAGGAACCATACCACTGAAAACCCGAAGCACGAAAATACCAGCGAGTAAATAAAAGGGTCAAGTATGGATATGTACATTTTTTTAAACAAAACAACATATAGCACAATTGACCCTATCAGCATCAACAGATACAATAAAATGTGTTCATTTAGTAAAAGTCCGAAGGCAACCCAATCCATTTTACACGTTTACTTTTTTAAAAATGCGGCTAACTTTCTGCGAAGATAGGTATAACCAAAAACGATAAAAGAAAAATTGGCCTTTATTATCTGAGGTTTATCTTTGAAAAACAACTCATCAACATTATTCCGGGAAGAAAAACCATCGCCATCATAAATGCATATCAGGTTTGGTAAGTATGTAAATTTAAAATCAGCATCACCAAAACATTGCATATTCAAATGATGATCGGCCAGTATACGATATTGCGTATTAAATTTATATCGTTTAATAGCTGCTAAAGGATAAAATATGGCCTGATGGCAAATATTGCTTACGGCCAGCTTAAATGCAGAAAAACGACCATCATATATAATACTCCGGTCGTTCCAATATACATTGCCGTAGTAAATATGATTTAGCATCAACATTTTTGGAACTATCTGATGCAATACATTCAGCAATATATCCCCTGCCCCCAAAAAGTAAACCCAATTGCCTGTGGCTATATCAATAGCTTTATTCATGGCATCATATATTCCTTTATCAGGTTCGCTTTTCCAGTAGCTTATTCTATCATCATAACGCTTTAATATTTCAATTGTATTATCTGATGATCCTCCGTCAATTATAATGAGCTCAATATGCTTGTAGGTTTGTTGTATTACACTAAGCAATGTTTGTTCAAGATACTGCCCCGCATTGTATACCACAATTATTATACTGATCAATGGGCTTTCCTTTTGTAAATCAACTAACTGAATTTGCTTATCCTGATATTGCATACCTGTTAAATCTTTTCCTGTGGGGTAAATTATCTGTCATTATTTAACATTTCCTTATGCCCATCAATTATTCTCCATTGTTGTTCCAGCAAAATAATGTTCTGATAAATGGTATCCGGTTTAATAGCATCAATACAAGGATATGGCTTAGCCAAGTCAAATTCATATACGCAATGCCAGTTGCAATTGTAACAGGGCATTGGCTCGTAACAAATTTTAACGTTATCTCGCTTAACATAATTAACAAACCTATCAAAGTGGCCGCCGCCGGCAAAACATAAAACCGGTTTATTTAAAGCCACCCCCATGTGATATATACCACTGTCATTACAAATAACTCCCAAGCTTTTGTTAAGCACATAAGGCAACTCATTGAGCGGTATTTGCCCTGCGAGGTTTATTATTTTTCCGGAGTGGGGAGCTGGTACCTGGTCAATGAGGTTATTAATGAGGGGTAAATCTGCCTTTGAGCCTATAAAACAAATGGTATAAGCCTTTTCTAATAAAAACTCAACTACTTTATTAAGGGATGCATTGCTTAATTGCCTGTTAGCAACGGCCGCAGCAGGTGCTATGGCAATAAATTTTTCATCAGGAACATTTAGTTTGTATTTATCACCAGTAAGCTGTATTACCGGAGCATTTTGTGTTAGTTCAGCATCAATCAAACGTTCTGTAAAAAATGCATTGTATTTAAACTCACTTTCGATATTTACAGGGTTATCTATAATAAGACTATACATCAGGTTAAAAAACAGCTTTTGTACCTGCATTATCCTTAAATTATCGCCCTTTATCGTAATCTTTTTTCTTGCTGGCGCTGCAAATGATATTAACTCTGTTGTTGGAGTTCTTGAGCGATTAAAGTTAATCAATGTATTATACCGGTTTCGATTAACCTCTCTGATCAACTTATTCCAATCTTTTTTTTCAGGATTATGATCAATGTATATGAAAGTATCAATAAGATCGCTGTCAAGTTCAGTAATAAGGGGTTGTAACAAAACGTTACCCACCAGGGTTATTTTATGATCTTTGTATTGCGCACTATTTGCTATGGCCCGCAGAAAATTCCTGAAAATGATATAATCGCCAATGGCATCAACCTTTACAATTATCAACCGGTTTCCATCCTTTTTCGGGAATACCAATTGCTTTAGTTTTAGGAATAGCAAAATAATGATGACTAATATTTTCTGCATGATAATGCCCCGGGTAATCTTTTTTTAAACAGGACGTTGATTCCTTGTTATTTATTCCACAAACCTGTGGCTTTATTATTAATAATTTTATAGCATTGAATTGGGGACCATACCGAACTTACCAGCAGGCAAAGTGTATTTGCTATTACAATTGACGACACCCCCAATTGTGTATATTTAACTAAAACATAACACAAAGGTATATTAATTACCCCTACAAATATTGAGCTATATAACTGTAACCTGATCTTACTAACACCGTTAATAAAATATGCAAAAATATTATTCCAGTTATATACTATTGAATATACACCAAGCGAGATGGACAGTGACCATGGTATAGTTATCGTATCGCCCACCCATAGCTTGTAAACTAAATTTGCCCCAATAATCAAAAGTATTACACCTAAAACCTGAATTACCCATATCGTAAGCAATTTTTTAAAGGCCTTATTTATCCAATTAATATCATTTGCTACATAGGCATGGGTATAGGCAGACCAATAAGGCATCATGATTATTGTAAATGAAATAGTAGCGATAGTAAAATATTTATACGCTATGTTAAATGAGGTAACATATGCAGGTGAATAAAACTGAGTTATAAGAACATTGTCTGTAGAAAAAATAATGATGCCCACAAACTGAATAAAAAAGAATTGGATCCCAACGTTGAATAAACTTTTTATAAAGTTTTTTCGAAAAAACTTAATTGATGGTTTTAGATAACTAAATTTTGACTTCGAGTAAATAATGTAATTAAAACAGATCAGTACAATTACCGGGCTTAAAGCTACAGCACCGCTAAACAAAGCAAAGGATGGTTTAGTACTTTTTGAAAGCAAAAAAACACTGATAAGGGTTGATAAACTTATTGAAAAATCAATAAGGGTTCTTAAATAAGTTTTTTGCATAGCAACCGCCACAGTACCACCTAAATCTAAAACAAGCCTTACGCAAAAAGAAAGTACAATAAGATAAGTGGTAAGCAATAATATTCTGGAATTAATATTTGTTTTTAAAATACTATTCCAATCCAAAAACATATTACATAATGCAAAAACTATAAAAACACCAAGCATCACTGCACCAAAAAGCACATAGGTAGTACTTACATATTCGCGTGCTAGTGTATTGTTACCTTGTGCTATAGCTTCGGCTAATTTGTTTCGGAGACCATTACCCAAACCTACATCCATATAAGATAACCATGCGGTTACAGATGTTAGCGTTAACCAAACGCCATATTCAGTTTTATCAATATACAACAGCGCCATTGGTACCAGAAGAAAACCACATAACACCCCTCCCCCTCTAAAAATGATATTTAAGGCCGTATTTATCTGTATAGCTCTTGATCGTTCATCCTTATTAAGAATCAAAGTCTTAATTTTATCTATCATTGTTAAATACCTTTAGCCTGCCATCCCTCTAAAAACCTTTGTTAATAACAATCCAAAAACAACAGCTAATGCACAAAGTATACCACCTAATATCGTCCCTTTTATCTTTGATAGCTTATCATTATCCAGCGGTAATACAGGCTGGTCAATGATCTGTATTAACGGGGTCTCCTGCCTTAGTGATAATCGCGTAAGCTCCAAATTTTTTACAATTTCACCGTAAATAGCGGTGCTTGCCTGTACATCAACCTGTTTTCTTTGAGATGCGACCTTTAGTACCAATAAAGCAGGGTTGGCATTTGGAGAAGCATCCATAGCTGAAGCTACCCCACCGATAGAATTATTGAGTACTTGCCTTACACTGTCAGCCTGATGTTGTAATACCTGTATATTCTGATTGCTTTTTTTGGTTTTTGTTTGCGAGTAAAAATCGTTTACGGTTTCCACAAGCTTTATATTAAAAGCCCGTGCAAAAAGTTCATCCTTACTGGAAACTTCAACCCTGATAATACTTAGTTTTTTATCTATTTTACTAACAGACAATAGTTTTTTATTAAAAAGCTCAACAATGTTGGTTACGATACTATCCTGGGTCCGTGAAAATTTTTCGGGTTTGTCGCTAAATGATATATTCTTTAAATCCTTATTATCCTGCCATTTGGAGCGAAGCTTGTTAAAGTCAATGTATCTGTCAATAAGCATTTGTTGTTTGCCGTTTATATTTACGGTGCTCAATAATGTTTTTTCAAGCATTGTTCGCGACTTATAAAGCTCAAGGATATTATCACCCTGAAATATTCCGCTATTGCCCATCGAGCCACCAATATCAACTCCCGCGAGTGATGCCAAGCCGGCATATTGACCCAAGCCGCCGCCTTTGGAACCATCTTCCAAAACAAAGGTACTAACGGCCTGATAGGTTGGTTTTTTAAAAATTGAATAACTAAAGCCAAGTATCGCGCCTATTATAATGCCCACCAGAATAATTTTCCACTTACTCTTAATGTACCTTATAACATCCTGCATTTTTTGAACTAACTGCTTAACAGATATCTCTTCAGGCTCTATATTTTTATCCATTAGGTTAAAATCGAATAATAAACTATTTATTTAAACTTAGAATACCCAAAATAATAGCACCTAATGAAGCTAACCCTGTGGTAAACCCTAAAATGGTTTGTGCAGTATTGCCTTTAGACTCTGATTTTTTAGGCACATAAATTTCACTGCCTGGTTTTACAGACGGATGGTTGTTAAAGAACAAAACCTTACGGGTACCTTTTACTGTTCCATTAGCATAAACAATATAAGCCCCCCGGCGTAGCGCGTCGGGCCCGTAACCACCGGCATTGGATACAAAATCATTAAATGATTTTGATTTGCTATAAACTACAGCACTTGGATACAGTACCTGACCATTAACCCGTACAATTTGTTGTTGTTTAGGTATCCTGAGTACATCACCATCTTCCAAAAGCAGGTCGATACTTGAACCTGGTTTATCCATTATTTTTTTCAGGTCAATACCTACAAAATTATTACGCATTGTTGTGTCTTCCTTTTGAGTCTGAGTTGAATCTTTAAAGCTTCTTTTCAAACGCAATAAACGGTCGTTTCTTTCGCGGGCAATTTCAGCGGTGTCTGCTTTACGTTTATCTATACCCAAAATAGCCATATTTTCCCTTTTTAACGATCCCCCTTCAACATCAGCCGATGCGGTGAGCCCTCCGGCACGTGCAACCAGGTCGGATATTTTTTCATTTTTGCTTTTGATGGTATATGATCCGGGATATATAACCTCACCTTCCACTTTCACGGTTTTCTGTTTTTCAAATCCAGGTAGTGTATATACAGATACGATGTCATAGGGCATTAGTACAAAATTTGCTTCGGCCGGTTTTAATTGTCCATCTACATTTACGCTAAAAACCTGCGCTACCGTACTATTCTTAGAGTTAGGATCGGCATTATTTATCCGCCGGGCTACTTCAATACGTTTGGTACTTGCTCCTTCGGCAAATCCACCGGCCTTAATAATCAGGTCTTCTACCTTCATATTATCTGAGAAAGCAAATTTACCGGGTTTTCTTACACTACCATTGATAATCACATTATACTTATCGCGGAGGTCAAATATGGATGATATGTTAACAATATCCTCTCGTTGTAACGGTATCCTGGTCGTTTTGTTAATAACATCCCGTAAATTAAACCCAATAATCTCTGTACTGTTATCTGGCCGCAAACGGGTTATAGTACCGCGCTCTGTAAAAGCATCCTCTTTAAGGCCTGCTGCATTATCAATTAATTTATCAAGTGTTAAGCCGTTTTGTAATTCATACTCCCCGGGTTTAAAAATCGCACCTTTTATGGTTACACGATTTTCGTAACGGTTAAGGATGGGTTCAATAGTATATTTATCGCCCCTAAGCGGTATATAATTTTTATAATCTGCTTCTACTACATCGGCTATTTTACGCTGTTGATCGCTAATTTGCGTAACCTTTATACGTGCTGTGTAAGCACTATCTGTAAAGCCTCCAGCATAGGTAAGTATATCATTAAGGCTTTCGCCTGATAGTACCTCAAAAAGAGCCGGTATCTTTACCTCACCAACCAGCTGAACCCTTGTACGATAAGTTGGTACACGCACAATATCCTGGTCCTGCAGGGAGATATTATCTTTTTGGCTACCCTTAACCAAAAAATCATAAACATCCAAATGTCTGATGATCCGGTTATTCCTGATCACTTCTATTTGTCTTAAACTACCGTTTTCATTTGGGCCGCCCGATACGTACAAAGCATTAAATACGGTTGCCAGCGAAGGCAAGGTATAAGTACCCGGTTTTTGAACCTGCCCAACTATAATAACTTTGATACTCCTGATGTTGCCTAAACTTACCTGAACATTTGTTCCACGACCTATAGCATAATTATTTGCCGAAAGCCTCCTTTTTATTGACGCTGTGGCATCCTCTATAGTTTTTCCACCAACATTTAAAACACCAACATTAGGAATATTTATATTACCATCGGGAGAAACATCTAACTTCCAATTCACAGAGGAATTGCCATAAACATTAATGTTCAACTGGTCATCTGGGCCAATGATATAATTTACCGGAGTGGCTATCTTTAAATTGGGTTCGAAAGAGTTATTCTTATTTTTAAAAAGATCGGCCCCAAATATTCTCGGCTTCAAATTTTCAAACATATCTTTCTTGTTATACAGGGTATCCAGACTATCGGGCTTATAATTCAGTTTTCGCCCGGTTATTATTTGACCATCTGCATTTTCGGTTGTATCGGCCTGGCTTTTTTTCCCGGTTGCCTTGCTACGTATATCCTGTATTCTTGTTTGCAGTTTCTGGATCTGCGTACTTGACATCCCTCTTGATTGCGCTTGTCTTATTAATTCTGCATCACTTAAGCCACTATTCTGGGCCTGTTGCAATAGCTGGATGATTTGTTGATCTGACAAATCATCTACATTGATAGATGATAAGTTTTGAATATTATTTTGTGCCGAAACATGGTTAATTGTCCCGCAACAAAACACAGCAACAAGCAGAAATATAAGAAAGTTATTTTTAATCATATTTGAAAAAATATAGGAGCCCAAAGCCCTGCACCAAATCGATTTAGAGTTTTGCAAAGGTAAATCAATTTGTTGTTGACGACGGGGGTAAAATTTTATATATTATTTAATGATCTCAATTTTATTAATCATGTATATAAGAGAATCCTGCCCGGCATTAAAAAAAGATAAACTCTATCTTCATTTTTTAAGCCTTATCAGGAATTTGCTGCCTGATTTTTTCAATAATGGAGGTAGATGAGTAACCTTCCACAAAATCGATGGTTTTCACCTCGCCCCCGTTGGCCAATACCTCTTTGCTTCCCACAATATTTTCTACAGAATAATCGGCACCTTTTACCAGAATATCTGGCAATAAGGTACTGATAAGGTTAAGCGGCGTATCTTCCTCAAAAACCACAATAGCATCAACAAAAAACATCGCGGCCAATATGGCAGCCCGGCTATTTTGATCATTAACCGGCCGACTTTCGCCTTTGATACGCCTTACCGAGCTATCCGCATTCAAGCCAATGATGAGTTTCTGGCCAAGTTCGGCAGCTTTAGCCAAATAAGTAATATGTCCAATATGCAGAAGATCAAATACGCCATTGGTAAAAACAACCTTTTGACCCATATTTTGCCAGCTTTGCATTTGGGTTTTAAGCGAAGAGATATTAGTTATTTTGCTTACCAATGTTTTTTCAAGGTCGATTCTCATGTATTTACTTCTTATGGCACATTTGTGATTGATCTGTTATTGCTGCTATGTTATTCAAACAAGTTATCAACTGATTGGCAAAGAATGTGTCCTATCAGTATGTGCATTTCTTGTATACGGGCAGTTACGTTTGAGGGTATAACGATATTCAGATCGCATATACCGTTCATTTTACCTCCGTCGCGACCTGATAATCCCAAGGTTTTACAGTTAAATTTTGTAGCTGTTTCAAAAGCGTTGAGTATACCCTGGCTATTGCCACTGGTTGAAATACCGATAAACAAATCGCCTGCATGGGCGAAAGCCTCAACCTGGCGTGAAAATACATGATCGTAGCCGTAATCATTAGCTATAGCCGTAAGTGCCGATGTATCAACCGTTAAGGCAATGCCTGGCAAGGCTCTTCGCTCTTTTACAAACCGGCCGCTCAACTCAGCTGCAATATGCTGGGCGTCGGCAGCACTGCCACCGTTACCTGCTAGTAAAACCTTGTTTCCGCTTTTTATAGTTTCTGATATTAATTGACAGGCTTGTTCAATATCTCCCGTAAGCGTATTTATTACTTGTTGCGTAGTATTCTGATGATCCTTTAATGCTTCTAAAATCATTATGGTTTATATTAGTTGCGATATGTTGTACTTTATACAACTTCTTGTCTTTTCTTTTAGTATTTATTGGGGGTTTAAAGCTTAGCTTTCCCTTTTCATATCAAGAATAATCTCATCAATGGTTGTGGTGGCACTACCTACCTGGCGTATTACTATAGCGGCAGCATGATTGGCAAGCTCTCCGGCTTCCTCAATAGTTAGGCCTGCTGCTATAAAGTAAGCTAAAGTAGCCAATACCGTATCCCCGGCGCCGGTTACATCAAATACTTCCGTAGCTTTTACCGGTAACAACTTATATCCAGATTCATTCAATATCAACATACCCTCCTCTGAGAGCGTTACTACCAGATAAGCAGCCCCGGTTTGTTTTAAAATAATTTTTGCAGCTTGCTGCAGACTTTCCAACGAATCCACCTTTTCCAATTGGGCTGCCTCAGCCAGTTCCTTACGATTAGGTTTAATGATATATGCCCCTTTATATTTCTCGTAGTTTAATCCCTTAGGGTCAATGATCACTCTTTTACCATAACGCGTAGCTTCCTGAATTAGTTTTTGGGTAAGGGATGGAGAAAACAAACCTTTATTATAGTCTGACAGAACCACGATATCGGCTTTCTCTAAGTAATTAGCCAGCTCATTAAGCAGCTTATCAGCGATATCCTTTGATACCGCATCGGTAATTTCACGATCTATCCTAACCAATTGGTGACTGCCGGCAAGCACCCGGGTTTTCACTGTAGTAGGTCGAAATTCGTCTTTAATTATAGTGTGTGTTTGCACCCCTTCATTGCTGAGTATTTCTATCAGCTGAGCACCCGCACTATCGTTACCTATTACACCGGCAACGGCTACCTGTGCGCCTAAGGCAACCAGGTTTTGTACTACGTTACCAGCACCACCCAGGGTAACCGACTCATTTTTCACATTTACAATAGGTACCGGCGCTTCCGGTGATAACCGGGATGCACTCCCAGTAATATAATGATCAATCATCAGATCGCCTATAACGAGTATATTGGGTTTACGGGTAGATGATTGTATAGAATGTATCTTGTTTATCATTTATCTAAAAGTCACAGATCATTAACTATTAATAACCATTTATTAACAGTTTGTTTTAATAACGTGGAATTATTAAAAGTTGAGAAAAATTTCGCAAAGATAATTTTTTAAGGTTATTTTTTTGAGGTAATAATATTTTCGGCAGTCTTTCATATTAAATTTCCAAAATACGTTAGTTACACTACGTACCGCAAACACAAAACATAACATTTCCTTCTTAATAAATTTATCTTATCAATTATTCAAAGTAATAGGTAAGATTGAGCCTTGCATGTAAATTTAAACTATTCCCATGGTTATACTGATAGTTTAAAGAGTAAACCGGGGTTACCTCGGCCGAAATCAAATATTTTTTCAATTTTATATTAGTATAAAATGTACTGTTTATATCTACCCAATGCGAGTTAAAATTACCCGTACCACTAAAAGCACTATAATACAAATCGTTATTATGAAGTTGCCGCTCCAATGTTAAGCCGAAGGAATTCATCCCCTTTAAATAACTAATATCAAACATAAAGCTGTTACCACCTGGCCCAATACCGGCACCTATGTACCTTCCGTCATTAGTATATCCATCCCGCGGGCTTGTACTATGGGTGTACCAGATTGGCTCATCTCTTAGCAAGAATGTGGATGATCTTTGTAATTGAGTCATCTCCGCTTTGATTTGAATGTAACTATCTTTTGATAATTCAAATAACTTACGACCACCTAAAGTAATTGCAGCCGAATGTTCAGGCTCCTGCAAAAAATCGTTAAAACTACCTGTTCTATCATTCCTTGCCCATTCAAAGTAAAGCTCGGCGTTATAAAGAGGCAATAACTGACGTATATTAAGTGCAAAGGCAAAATCCTGGCCATCTCCGCCGCTACCGTTAGACATATCATTAGCTTTGATCGATGAGCCAGTAATTACCGGAAATAACCTTCGAAAGATATTCCGGTTATGATAAAGTGAATCTTTGTCCAGATAATCATATCCTGTGATTCCTAAATACAAACCCTTTAACCATTTGGGTTGCCAGTTAACTGTGTAGGCCGATATATAGCGGGTAACTTCTGGCTTTGGACTATATAACCCTTTGCCATTTACTATTCTGTTGGTATCAATTGGAAGATAACCGGATTGTTTTAAATTTCCTCCTATTATCTGCCATTCAAATGACCCTATTATCGTTTTAATGGGCTTAACTGAATTAAATGTCCAATGCAAAAAACCCGGTGCTGAGTTACTCATCATAATGGAATTTTGTACACCTGGCCCCCACCATATATTTTCTGTTGAAACGCCGGCTTCTATATTTTTAAAGTTGACCGTTATTTTTGATTGCCCGGGATATAAATGCTGTAATGATTTATTACCAAACCTTTCCGGAGCATCCACACTGTTTATGTTAGTATAGTACGCCTTTAACAGTTGCATATTGGTACTATTGGCCTGTATGTCGGCAAATGTGTTAAAGTTTTTGTTTTGGGCATATACAAACTCTGGTTTTATCTGTGCCCTAAATATGCCTGCTTTTAGTAAAAAGCCGCCACTAATCCTGGTCTGGTAACCTGCAGCAGGATACAATGATGAATTATTATACCCATATGGCCTTTTAACATTATAATCATTTAACCAGTTAAAAGGCAATATCTGAATACCCGATGGTTTTCCCATAAACTGAAAATTGGCGTATGTTTTACTGGCTACTAATTGTTTAAAAGAGGAATCAGTATCATGCCATTCCCCGTTTATAGGCCTTACAGTAAAAGATGAAGTATTATCACTTTTACCCAATAGCTGGTTTCGCCTGGCAACATCTTCCGCATAACTCCCTATCGGTATAGTTTGCGAAAAGGTTTTTGCACCGAAAAATATCAAGGCAACGGCTAGTAAAATTTTCTTCATAATTATTGATAAGGACGTAGTAAATCATCTAAACATAACAAAGCAGTCTATTTTTTTTCCTTGATAAAAAAAGCGATCTCTCGTAATGCCCTATTAGCCTGGATGCCGTGATAAAGTTTAAAGTATTTGCCGATAAAACGACACTATTTGAACAAAATTACATTAAACTGTTACAAAAAATAAAAAGACAAAAACATTAACGCCTCATAATTAATAAATTAACAGCAAAGCATTAAATTATTGAATAGGTTTATTTCATCGGGATTTAAAACTGAGAAAATCTAAATCAGATCTGATTCTTTACAATAAATTAACATTTATTTTTATTGATATTATTTTTTTATTGCAGGCAACCAAAGGCTATTTTCACAACGTATTGGAATTATAAAAGATTATTATTAACCATTTTTAACCAGTACAATGAATTTACGCAAAAATCTACCTCTCGCAATTGCCGGCATTGCTGTTATGTTTGCCAGCTGGTCATGCTCAAAAAACAACAATAGTACAAGCACCCCTACCCCAGCTAATGCGGTTAAATTATCAGCAAATGCAAAATTTGGTAATATCCTTACCGACTCCAAAGGAAAAACACTTTACTTTTTTGCCATTGACGCCAACGGCAGTTCAGGTTGCAACGGCGGATGTTCTGTAGTTTGGCCTACTTTTTACCAGGCAGATCTTACTTTAGATAAGGGCCTGGATAGTAAGGATTTTGGCACCATAACCCGTACCGATGGGTCAAAACAAACCACTTATAAAGGCTGGCCGCTCTATTATTATCAGAGTGATGCCAATGCAGGTGATACCAATGGTGATAAAGTTGGAAACACCTGGTTTGTTGCTAAACCCGACTATACCGTTATGGTAAGCAACAGTCAGCTAATTGGTAACGACGGTGTTAAATACAACAGCGATCTTAAACCCGGTGACGGTGTAACTCAATACATTGTTGATGATCGTGGACAAACTTTATACTCATTCAGCCACGACAAGTTTAAAACCAACAATTTTACTAACTCTACTTTCAGCAACAACAAAGTGTGGCCTATTGATACCATTAAAACGGCTTTGAATGTGCCTTCTGTTTTGGATAAAACCCAGTTTCAAACCATAACCGTATTCGGAAAAACACAACTGGTTTACAAGGGCTGGCCGTTATATTACTTTGGTGCTGATAATAATCAACGTGGTAATAATAAAGGTGTATCTGTACCAACTCCGGGTATATGGCCTTATGTTAACGCTACTACAGCTGTTGCGCCTAATTAATTTAATTTTTTCATAACAAAAGCGGGTAAGATGTTTCTTACCCGCTTTTTTATTGATTATAAACACGTACCCACTTGCAGATCTATCTCATACATAAAATTATCGGGCTTGGAATATCCTGTATACTTAGCCAATGGAACATTTAAAACAGATTGCTTAATTGCAGCCTTCAAATCAATTATTTGAGAAAGATTATTCAAACAGGAATATTAATTGGTCGGTTTTATGATCCCTGCTTTATAAAGACTTGGCGTGGTGCCCACCATCTTACGAAAAACCCTGCTGAAATAATGCTGGTTATTAAACCCTGCTTTAAAACAGGCATCGGCAATGCTGCAATAAGGGTTTTGCATAAACTGCTTGGCTAATTGTATTCTTTCTTTAATAATATAATCAACCGGAGAAACGCCCAATTCATGTTTAAAGGCCCTAAAAAAGCTGGCTTTGCTCATATAGGCCATCTGGCTCAGGGCATCAATGTTTAACTTTTCGGTCAGGTGCGCTTTGATGTATTGTAAAATATAAGCAAAACGGTTACTTGCTGACATTTGGTTAAGATTGTCTTTTATATCGTGCAGATTTTGCATTTGCATAATGCGGATCAGTAATTCCTTAAGGGTTAAATTGGCCAGCACATCTTTAGCTAAATTATCACCAGTACTGATGCTGATGAATTTATTGATCAGCTGGGCCAGTTCGTAGTTATTAAAAAAGTGGAATTGCTGGTAATTAAGCTGCCAAAGATCATTATTGGCCCTCGGATAGTTTTCATTTAAAAAATCAAGCGTGTTACGTATTTCTTGTTGGTTGATGGCCAGGGCTGTACATTGCGAAGGATTTATTTCTGATGCCTCCGGAAAATCAATGGTCATGGTTACGTTTGGCGGTACAATAACGGTTTCGCCTGGTAAATAATCAAATCCGGGTTTATCAAACAAATGCATCACTTTTTTACCCCTCAGCATGCTGGTAATTACCAGGTCGCTAAAAGTTAAGGGCACCAGTTCACTGCGCTCATAGGTTTCATATATATTAAGTTCACAGTGATTTAAGGTATAAGCTTTACGGTTTTCCACCAATGTTCTGAGCTCTTTTTTACCGGTAAGGTTAAAAGGAGATACCAGGTTTCTCTCATTCATAACAGGCTTATTTTAAAACAAGTTAGGGATAGTTTATGACAGTTTACAATCATTTTATAAAATGGAACGATAGTGCACCTTATTGATAGGATAGTGCAAAAAGACTATGATACAAGCCACTAACTTAGTACTACCAATTAAACTAAAAAAAAGTTTTATGAGCATCGCAAAAAGACCATCCTTTAAGGATAAGTACGACAATTTTATTGGAGGCAAATTTGTGCCACCGGTTAAAGGAGAATATTTTGATAATATATCACCTATTGATGGTAAGCCTTTTACCAAAGCTGCCCGTTCAACCAAAGAGGATATTGATGCCGCCGTTGATGCCGCTACTGAAGCCTTTAAAACATGGAGCAAAACATCGGCCACCACCCGGAGTAATCTGCTGTTAAAAATAGCGCAGGTTGTGGAAGATAACCTCTCCTACCTGGCAACCGTGGAGACCATTGATAACGGCAAGGCCATTCGCGAAACCATGGCTGCCGATCTGCCGCTGGTGGTTGATCATTTCAGGTATTTTGCTGGTGCTATACGTGCCGAAGAAAGCAGCATATCTGAACATGACGAGTTTACAGTAAGCATTAACCTGCAGGAGCCACTGGGGGTGGTAGGTCAGATCATACCCTGGAATTTTCCTTTGTTAATGGCTACCTGGAAAATTGCTCCAGCGCTTGCAGCTGGCTGTTGTACCGTAGTAAAACCGGCCGAGCAAACACCAACCAGCATCATGATTTTGATGGAGCTGATTGGCGATATACTGCCTCCCGGTGTATTGAACGTAGTAACCGGCTTCGGTCCTGAGGCCGGTAAACCGCTGGCCACATCATCTAAAATAAGTAAGGTTGCCTTTACGGGCGAAACCACTACAGGTCGCCTGATCATGCAGTATGCCTCAGAAAATCTGATCCCGGTAACTATGGAACTTGGTGGTAAATCGCCAAACATATTCTTTGAATCTGTTGGTGATGCCGACGATGAGTTTTTTGACAAGGCTGTGGAGGGGGCCGTGCTGTTTGCGCTTAACCAGGGCGAAGTATGTACCTGTCCGTCGCGGATGCTGGTGCATGAAAAAATTTACGACAAGTTTATAGAGCGTGTTCTGGCCCGAACAAATGCTATCAAAATGGGCGATCCGCTTGATTCAGATACCATGATGGGCGCCCAGGCTTCTAATGATCAGTACGAAAAAATACTAAGCTATCTGGATATTGGTAAAAAAGAGGGTGCAGAAGTTCTTGCAGGCGGCGATGCCCAAAAACTTAGCGGCGATCTGGGTGGTGGTTATTATATAAAACCTACCATATTTAAAGGCCACAACAAGATGCGCATCTTTCAGGAGGAGATCTTTGGCCCGGTAGTTTCCGTGACCACCTTTAAAACAACCGAAGAAGCTATTGCCATTGCTAATGATACACTATACGGTTTGGGCGCCGGTGTGTGGACCCGCGACGCGCACGAGATTTACCAGGTACCGCGGGCTATACAAGCCGGGCGCGTTTGGGTAAATTGCTATCATGCTTATCCTGCCCATGCACCTTTCGGTGGTTACAAAAAATCGGGCTTTGGCAGGGAAAATCATAAAATGATGCTGAACTACTATCGCCAAACAAAAAATATGCTGATCTCTTATAATAAAAACAAACTAGGCTTCTTTTAGTCTGTAATAAAAGGCACTGCAAAAAGACAGGTTTTTGCAGCGCCTTTTTTAACTAACCATCATGACTAAAAGAGTTTCTATTACACCCGCAGCCGAAAAAGTGATAAACGACTTACGCGGCAGATTTGGCGAGCTCATGTTTCACCAAAGCGGCGGGTGCTGTGATGGCTCCTCACCCATGTGTTTTGAAAAAGGTGAGTTTAAAATAGGTAGCAGCGATGTTAAAATAGGCGAGGTTTATGGTTGTGAATTTTTCATGAGCATTGATCAGTTTGAGTACTGGAAGCACACGCACTTAACACTTGACGTTACCCCCGGGCGCGGCTCCAGCTTTTCGTTAGAAATACCTATGGGCATCCGCTTTATCATCCGGTCGAGGTTATTTACCGACGATGAATTAAATAACCTGGAGCCTGTTGAATATTTTGAATCCTGATCGATTCCGAATTTTGACCTAATCTGCAAATTTGTTCTTAATTTTAGATCGTGTGTTACCCCAACGTAACATGTGCCTTCTGCTCCATGAAAGAACCAGAACAAAAGCTTGTTTTTAATACCTTGTTGAAACAGTACATCTACTTTGGACTACCAACGGAAGGTATTGATGATAAAACCGATTTCACCATTCATAATATCAGGGATATCCACCTGGAATTACCTTTTAAATCGCCAGTGTACCGACCCAACTTTTTCTCATTTGTTTTTGTGAAAGACGGACGCGGGGTATACACAACCGACGATCTCCATTTTGAAACCGTACCAGGTACCATTTATTTCACCAATCCGGGTCACTACAAATCACATGAATGGTTTGAGCTTAACGAGGTATACCTGATCACCTTAAGCGAGTCTTTTTTAAAAGAGAATGTTCACCCGGATATTTTTGAAGAATTTCCCTTCCTGCTTGCCGAAACGGTACAGCCGAGAGTACTGGATCAGGCTACATTTGCCGAATTTGAGGGTTTATACCTACAAATAAACAAAGAATACCTATCCAACAGCCCCTATCGGGCCCGTATGATCGGCAACCTGTTTGTAGTGCTGCTGTTAAAGATCAAGGAATATTTCTGGAAAGATTATAACCCCATATATGAGGGTAACCGCAGCTCACAAATTGTTAAAAATTTTAAACGAAAGCTGGAACAGCATTACCGTGATCTGAACAATGGCAAGGTTCACCAGGTTTTCAGGTTACAGGATTATGCCGACGACCAGAACCTACACCCTAATTATTTAAGCAATGTGATCAAAACCAAAACCGGTAAGCCTATCAGCACCTGGATAACCGAAAAAACAATTGCCGAAGCTAAATCATTATTGCAAAACTCATCTACCTCCATTAAAGAGATAGCTTTCATGTTAGGCTTTTCTGAGGCTAATCATTTCAGTAATTACTTTAAAAAACACACCAACACCTCCCCTGTTTTATTCCGGAAACAGCATACAGTAACTACATCTTAGATATTTGTATGTAATGCTTTAGTATCTGTACTTTTTGGGTTGCGTTAAACCTGACCTTTGATTTATCAAAATAAACAAAGGAAAATAATCATGAAAACGCTAACAGAAAAAGTAATCTTAGTAACCGGCGCCTCCAGAGGAATAGGCGCAGCAGTAGCCCAAAAATTAGCTTCAGAAGGAGCTAAAGTGATCATTAACTATGCGGGTGGTGTTGAAGCCGCCGAGCAAACTGTTAATGACATTAAACAACAAGGCGGCGATGCCATAGCCTTACAAGCTGACGTAAGCAAATCAGACGAAGTAAAAGCAATGTTTGATGCTGCCATTGCCCACTATGGCAAAATTGATGTGCTGGTAAATAACGCCGGCATCATGATCACCAAATTATTTAAAGATACCACCGACGAGGATTTTACCCGCCAGTTTGATATCAACGTGCGTGGCACATTTAACACCCTGCGTGAAGCCGCTACAAAACTGGCAGACAACGGTAGTGTGATCAATTTTTCATCAACCACTACCCGTGTAATGATGCCTGCCTATGGCACCTATGTAGCCTCTAAAGGAGCTGTTGAACAGTTAACCAGGATATTCGCTAAGGAGGTAGGTGCAAGGGGGATCAACGCAAATACTGTATCTCCGGGCCCAACCAATACCGAACTGTTCACCAAAGGTAAACCACAGGAAGTGATCGACCGCCTGGCTTCCTTATCGGCCTTCAACCGCATCGGCGAACCCGAAGATATCGCCAAAATAGTAGCCTTCCTGGCCAGTGACGAAGCCAAATGGATCAGCGCGCAAAACATTGGTGCAAACGGTGCGATGGCGTAAGCCCCCTAACCCCCTAAAGGGGGAACAAGAGAATCAAGAGGTAAGAATCAAGACAAAAGAAAATCAGTGATATCACAAAATAAATCGGTGAAATCATAAATCAAAATCAGTGTAATCACAAAAAATCAAAATCATAGAAATCATGAACACATTAAAAAATAAAGTAGCCTTAATTACAGGATCAGCACGCGGTTTAGGAAAAGCCATTGCAGAACGTTATGCAGCCTTAGGTGCAGATATCGTTATCAATTACTCCCGCGATAAAGCATCTGCCGATGAGGTGGTAAGTAACGTAAAAGCCATGGGTGTAAGAGTAATTGCCGTACAGGCCGATGTAAGCAAAGTAGCCGACCTGGAAAGGTTATTTACCGAAGCTAAAAAAGAATTTGGTAAAATAGATATCGTGGTAGCCAATGCAGGCATCGAACTGGTTGAAACCCCGGTTGTTGATTTTACCGAAGAACAATTTGACCGTGTATTCTCCATCAACACCAAAGGCACTTATTTTACCATGCAACAGGCCGCCAAACATGTAGAGAACAATGGCAGAATCATTTACATCGCATCGAGCACTACCTCTTTTCCGGTACCGGGAATGGCTGTATATGGCGGTAGTAAAACTACACCACGTTATTTGGTTGACATCCTGTCAAAAGAAATTGGGCACAAGGGTGTTACCGTGAACTCTATTATCCCCTTCGCCGTTGACCATTCCGGCATATTTGCCGAAGCCGATAGCTATCCGGAATTAAGGAAACAATTGCTGGACAGCTGTCCGATGGGTAGACTGGCCGAGGTAGAAGACGTAGCCAATGCAGCTGAATTCTTTGCCAGTGATCTTTCCTCATTCGTATCAGGTCAGCACCTGTTAGTAAACGGTGGCGCCACAAATTAATTAGCCAACCCGATTCAAATGAGGTAAAAACAGGATAAATTAGATTATCCTGTTTTTACATTTAACCATTAAAGCCATGCCAATAAAAATCATCAATTCGTTACTTACCCTGTTTGTAGTATTTATGGGATTTAAACAAGGCTGGGCCATGTTTAGCGGCAAACCCGAGATGCTGGCCATGTTTGGCAAATGGCGTTTCAATAGCCAAAGCCTTATCGTATTGGGTACCATCACGATGCTGAGCGCCTTACTTATCCTGTTTCCGCGAACATTTGTTTTTGGGAATTTTTTAATGGCTGTAACTATCCTGCTCATCATTTGTCTGCAGCTATCAACAAAAAGTTTGAAAGGAGCCGTTATTGAACTGCCTTTCCTGCTCATGAACCTGCTGATCATCTATCTTCAATACCCGCTAACAAAACTAAAATGAAAGCAATTAATCATTACCTGGTTTACGCCTCGCTGATCAGTTTATCATTATCAGTTCAGGCACAAACGCCAAATACACCGGTTAAAACCATAAAAAATACAAACGCTATGAATACCGATCAATTAACTAACCCTATCGTAAAAAAAGCCATTGAAGCCCTGCAAACTGGTGATAAAAAAGCATGGTTCGACTTATTTACTGCGGATGCCGAGCTTTTTGACGACGGCCATAAAATGAACTTTAAAAGCTTTTTTGAAAAAGCGTTGGGTCATGAACGTTTTGCCCATATTGATAAAGTAGAGAACAATGGTCTTGATGTTTACGGCAGATTTCACAGCGACCAATGGGGCGATTTTAAAACTTATTTCAGGTTTATCATTAATCCTGAAGGAAGGATCAGCCGCCTGGATATTGGGCAGGCTAACTATTGAAAACTAAAAAACCTTTGTTTACGCAAAGGTTTTTTAGTTTAAACCCGATCTTATTATAACGGATTAACTTCTCTTACTTCTACATTGCCACCAAAATCTAAAATAGGGCAACCTTTGGCCAATTCGGTAGCCTCTTCTAATGAATCAGCCTTAACCATGGTGTAACCACCAATCAATTCTTTAATTTCGGTATAGGGGCCATCGGTAACAATATTATTGCCTCTTACTACTTTACCATCCCCAAACAGGCGGTTCCCACGGTCGGCCAATTTGTTTTGAGCGGCTATACTACCTACCCAATCCATCCATCTTTGGGTAACGGCCTGCATTTCTTCTGGTGAACCCTGTGGCGCGCCAACAAAATCGTTTCTGAATACAAATAAGAACTCTTTCATTTTATTAAGTTTTTAAGTTTTAAAAACAGATGACGAACACCTTTTTTAAAACTGGACAAATTGGTTAAAATATTTTTAGGGCGATGGAAAATTACAGGGCCATCCCGAATTCCAAAACAAACTTATAATTTTACCAGATATCGGAGGCCATAAAATGGAGCAAATAAATATCAGGAAAGCAGAAATAAAAGATTTGGACGTATTGTTTGAATTTAAACAGGCTTTGGTCGAATCTGAACGCCCGTTTGACCGTACTTTAAAACCCGGACCGCTTTACTATTATAACATCCCCGAATTAATTGAGGCAACAGATGCCAGGATAGTTGTAGCCGAAGTTGATTCAAAACTCATTGGCTGTGGTTACGCGCGTATTGTTGATTCAAAACCATATTTAAAACACCAGCAACATGCTCATCTGGGCTTTATGTATGTGCTGCCTGATCACCGGGGCAAAGGCGTAAATAAACTGATCATCAACGCGCTAAAACAATGGGCACAGCAGCAAGGTATTACCGAAATCCGGCTAGAGGTTTACGCGGTTAATATCGCAGCGCTAAAAGCCTACGAAAAAGTAGGTTTTGCAGCGCACATGTTAACCATGCGATTGGGTTTAGAGGATGAAAAGGGCTAACTATTGTTCCTTCTTCAATTTTTCACGATGATCAATCCCCCACTTGATCATTTCAAATATGATATGACCAAAAGTTTTACAATAACTGGTTGATTCATATTCCACCAAAACCGGCGGACCCGGGCTTACTGTCCGGGTGATCAACTTGTTCAATTCCATTTCCCGTAATTCTCTCGAAAGCATCCTCGTGGTTATTCCCGGTATGCTCCGTTCAATCTCCCTGAAACGTTTATTGCCGTTGCATATAGAGTTGATAATGGGCAGTTTCCATTTGCCACCAATTACATAAATGGTATCCTGTAACGCCTGGATCTCCCGCGCCTGGTTTCTTTGCCCATCAATGCCATAAATAACTTCATGCATGGCTTTGATTTCTGGTGTCATGTTGTCTATCGAATATTCTCCCATATTTTTACTGGTATACTCTGTGATACTGGTTACAAAATTATATCATTTCAACAATACATTTGCATCATTAAATAAAAAAACACAGAGATGAACAATTTTCAGAACAAAATAGCTGTAGTTACAGGCGGAAATAGTGGCATTGGTTATGCTGCTGCAAAAGAATTAAAAGAAAAAGGTGCAACAGTGATCATTACTGGGCGCCGAAAAGACGCTGTAGAAAAGGCTGCTGCCGATCTGAGTGTAACAGGAATTGTTGCCGATCAGTCAGACATTAACGCAACGGATCAATTGGTGGCAACCGTTACCGAAAGTTATGGTAAAGTTGATATCCTGTTTATCAATGCTGGTATTGCAACCTTATCACCAATTGAATTTGCTACGGAACAACACTTTGACGATATTATGGATATTAACTTCAAGGGAGCTTATTTTACATTGAGTAAATTTATACCTGTTTTGCGGGATGGCGGCTCTGTTGTTTTCCTGTCGTCGATTGTTGCCAGTACAACCAGCGTTGCCTCATCGGTTTATTCGGCCAGTAAGGCGGCACTAAACTCCGTAATGAAATCAGCAGCATTGGAGTTGGCCCCGCGCAAAATCAGGGTGAATGCAGTAAGTCCTGGCCCTATAGTAACCGAGATCATGCACAAAGCCGGGTTAGACGAAGCCACTTTAGGTACCATAAAAGATAGCCTGATCACAAAATCCCCATTGAAACGCATGGGTACCTCCGAGGAAGTTGCCAGCGTAGTAACTTACCTGTGTGATGATGCGGCTGGTTTTATCACCGGTTCTGAATTTATTATAGATGGTGGTATACTGTTGGTATAAAATGCAGCTTTTATGGATTAAAATAGGGTGGCCTGATAAGCTGCCCTTTTTTATCTGTAACCGAAAATTAAATTTAAGTCGTAATTTTCGGCCATGCATATCAGGAATCTTACCCAAAAGTTCGACATCGCCTATGTTATCAAAAACGAGTGGCACCTGCCTGTGCATAAGCATACTCATTATGAACTGCAATATATCATGCGTGGCAAAGGCCAGCACATGATCAACGACCGTAGTTACAATTACGAAAAGGGCGATCTGTTTGTACTGGCCCCGCAGGATACCCACTTTTTTGTTTTTGAGGAAAAGTGTGTGATCTGCATTATTAAATTTCACGAAGGTTTTTTCCAGGATCTGTTGCTGGATGCCGATTTTAAACAGGTATTTACACGCTTATCATCTCCTCACCGTAAAATGGATCTGCCGGGTAGCAGGCAACAGATCATTCAGCTGATGGACCTTATTATAGCCGAACACCGGAAAGAAACCAGCTATCAAAATATCATCATCAAAAATGCGCTGGCGCTTGTGCTATCTATTATAGCTAAAGAAACCGATCAAAATACGGTTAAGCCTAAAGATCATAAGATACAGGCTATACTCAATTATATCGACCAACATATAACCAGCAAGCAGTTACTATCATTACAAAACATTGCCGATACCTTTCATATCAGCAAAACTTATTTTAACCAGTATTTCAGCAAAGCAACCGGCAGCTCCTATAAAAAGTATATACAGGAATATGCCCTAAAGCTGATCGCGCACCAACTGATCCACCGCGATAAAACCCTGTCGCAGCTGGCAGATGAATTTGGTTATACCGATGAAAGCCATTTAAGTAATGCCTTTAAAGCACATTTTCAGCAAACTCCTTCTGCTTTCAAAAAGGCCAACCGACTGCATTAGTATGTCTATTCACTCATGAATCTGCCCGATATTGGTGAACGACGCATTTTTTGGCATACCCCTACCTGTATTTTACTGGAAACCGTATTCAGAGAATAATTTTAGTAGGCTAATTGGTTCTCATAACCCTATAAAAAGTCGATTCATCGCACCTCAAGTTCAAACAAAATGGATTAAATGTGTGTTGGCAATTTATAAACCTGCCTTTTTATGATCTTTTTATCCGCACTGCTTTACTTTATAAGTCACCATGGCTTTTTGTTTGCGCTTTGCCTTATGTTTATTGCTATAGTACTTCCCGTTAAATTGGGTAAAATAGCTTTATTTAGTAAAATAGCCTTCCCCGTTGCAGCTTTTATACTGTCAATTATTAGTGCCTTTACCAGTCAATTCTTGAATGCAGCTTTTTTAAATGCATTTGGAACCCGTAGTACAGCAGTTATTACCAAAGAGGAACAGACCAACTCAACCCTAAATGATGTGTATATATACGACTATGATTTTATCGTAAAAAAAACTAATGGCCAATATGTTAAGGGTACTTTCTCTACTACTACAGCGGCCATTTATCCTATTACTAACGCCATTCAGATACCATCCAAGGGGCAAGAGTTTCCGGTAAAATATATACCTGGTTATGAGAAAAATATAGTGATATTATTTAATGAATCTGATGATGGCATAGCTGCCAGAAGATCAGAAAGCTTGAGTGCCCTGGATAAAGCCCGTATCCAATACGAAGCAAGTCCAAATGAAAAGGACTTTCAACAAGAATACATTGAAGCACTGGAAACGTTCATTAAAAATAATCAGGATATTGATCTTAGTTCTTATAAAGAAAAACTTAGTCATCTAAAAAGTAATCCATAAAACCTAATTAGCAGGTATCTGCAAGGTAAAAACAAACTTCATCGTCGGGAGGGGTACAGTAGGTGTTAAAAAATATACTATATTAAGCAGCCTTAATCATAAAACCAGATATTTATTACATACAAAACAGCTGTTAATATATCCCATGCAAATACACCAGCAAATGCTTCTGCTCAAAGAACGAAAAAGAGGCTTTCATTTGATCACCGCTGAAGTTGTACATGCCCTGCCGCAACTGGGCCAAATAAAAACCGGCATACTACAGGTCTTTATTCAACACACTTCGGCCTCCCTAACTATCAATGAAAATGCCGACCCCACTGTTCGGCGTGATTTTGAAATGTATTTCAGTAAAACCGTACCTGAAAACGACCCCGACTATCACCACGATGATGAAGGCCCTGATGATATGCCCGCTCATTTGAAGGCAGCTTTACTGGGTAGCTCCGTCATGATCCCTATCCGCAATGGCAGGCTGACATTAGGCATGTGGCAGGGCATTTATTTATGTGAGCACCGCAATTATGGTGGCCAGCGTAATCTCGTGATCACCGCCTGGGGCGAATAAACCCTTTAATTTTTATAGCCGGCAATCATTCACTTCATTCGCCTGATATTTTTATTTAATATATAGTTAACTCTGCGTATTTTATTACGTATACATTATATTTAGATTATAAATCCCAGCTCCACAAGAGTTAGACAGTTAATGAAATACCCCGCTTAATGCAAAAACGCGCTATTTTTTTTATACCGCTATTGTTTGCCGCTATCTGTAGTTATAGCCAGGTAAAGGATATTGCTAAAATTAAAAAAGTGCTGCCCCACATTACTGATAGCGTTAAGTATGCAGACGCGCTCAACCGTTTAGGAATATTAATGTATGAAAGTAACCTCGACAGTACTTTTTATTACGCTAAACGTGCCCGGGCCATATCCGAGCGGCTAAAATACCGGCAGGGCATTGCCGATGCCTTGAACACCCTCGGTATAGTTTATGACCTGAGGGGCAACCTTCAATTATCCTTGCGTTATTATAATGATGCTTATAATCATTACCTTAACATAAGTGATTCATCAAATGTGGTGCAAACCCTAATGAACATAGGCCTTGTTTTTAGCGAAAACAACGAAGAAAAAAAATCCATCGAGATACTCAGGAAAGCCATAAACCTGGGTAACAAGCTCAAAAAGGATTCGATCATGTCGCTTGTGCTTTGTGACTATTTGCTTTTATATCCGGATCGTATTCCCAAAGATTCTATCACCATTTACTTAGCCCAAGCCCGGCAGATAGCCACAAAATATAAAGACAACCGATCACTATTGGTTACCGATCAGATACAGGCACAGCTATATTTAAAGAACAAGGAGCGCGAAAAAGGTATCAGCTTGCTGGAAAAAACAGCTGCTGAAGGCATTGCCATGGACCTGAATTATCTGAGCCTCGACATTATCCAATCCCTTGGCGATCTGTACAATAATGTGGATACCGCCAAAGCGATTGCCAGCTACAAACAGGGACTTAATATTGCCGATGTAAAAGGCTACCACATGTATCAAAAGATATTTGGTAAGCGCTTATATGATATTTACATAGCCCGCAACAACCTGCCCGAAGTTCAATATTACGGCAAGAAACTACTCAAGCTGTATGACGACGAAGAGCAATTCAACAATACCTCGGGCTTTGACTATATTGATTATGCCCTAAAAGACCAGCAACTGGAGGCTATAACTATCCGCAGTAAAAACCGACAAATACTCGCCATTATACTGGGTGTACTTTTTTTACTGACTGTGGTAACCGTGCTTTTCATTTATCGTTTATACCGCCTCAAAAAGAAACACGCGGTAACCCTCGAAGCGCTCAACCGGTCGGTATTGCTGCGTAACGAAAAGCTGGAGATTGATCATGAGTTCAACAACCGCCTGGTATCTATCCTGGCGCATGATTTCAGGCAGCCGATAGGCACCCTGAAAACTCTGGCCGCGGTTTTAAAAGATACTGATGCATTAACCCGCGAGGAGCTGATGGAACTGGTAGATACTATGGAACATTCTTCCAGTATCTCGCTCGAAATATTCGAGAACATTTTACAATGGATCAAACAGCAGCTTTCTGGTTTTAGCTATGAACCTAAGCCATTACACCTAAAAGAACTGATTGATGAGGCCCTGCAACCCTTTAGCCTCATCGCTGAGGAATATCAGCTTAAATTCCTCAATAATGTTGATAGCGAGATTGTGATACATGCCGATAAAGAACTGGTACAATTTATCCACCGCAACTTTATACATAACGCCATCAAGTTTTCGCCCCGTTATTCCACTATCTCTATTTCGGGTTCGGCACATTCGGGTGAAACCACGCTTTGCGTACTGGACGAAGGTAAAGGCATATCCTCCGAAAAAATGGAGTCGATATTTAACTTCAAGGTGGCCATGCATTACAACAACGAAAAAGAAAAAGGCGCGGGCGTGGCCCTGATGATCTGTAAAGATTTTATCGAAAAAATGAGTGGCCGTATCTGGGTCGAAAATGGCAGTCAGAAAGGCGCCGCTTTTTGTTACTCCCTTCCCGGTTTAAAATAGCCTCACAAAACTTTTTAAACCTTAAATTTTAACACTTTTCTGGGCAAAAACAGGCTAAAAACGCTTGAAAATTGATTCAAAACCATCGATTTTAACACTTTTTAACAAATTTTAACACGATTTTAAGCAGTTTTTAAAAGTTTAAAAAGTATTATATTATTGATTGTCAAATAATTAAATGAAAAACGATCAATTTTTGGCCTTGTTTTGTCCTTAACACAACGGCCCGGCTCTCCTTTTATTCAGGAAAACCGGGCCGTTGTATATACAAATATACCGATTTTTTTAGTGGGATAAAAGTTTCATCTGTTATTCATAAAGGTCTAAAACAGATGAAACATTACGCTTCTTATCCCGGTAGCCCTGACTGATATATGCAAGTCCCGACTGAACCTTGAAGCGAGCCGTCCCGGTTATGACATTCTCCTAATAATGTTTTCTCACACCAACCGGGACTACCGGAACCATTCAGTGGAGGGCAATCATTATCCGTGTTACATTGATTTACGCATGGATAATATCCTCCACCCGCGATTTTTTTCATTTGTTCTCTTGATAAGGCTCCTCCCATACTCAAGGCATTCAATTGCATTTTTTTCATACAAGCTAAATATTGGGTTTATAAATTGGTTTTATAATATCACATTAACGTCAATAAAATAATATATTATTTCCGTTCATAAATATGCATGTAAAATCCTTATTACTTATTGGCGGATAACATTTTATGGTGCTACATAAATGTGTAAATTTCGGCATCAATAAACACATTCTGTTAACCTATAATCTGTACAGCAATGAAACCTTATTTGCTTTTATTTTTCGCGATATTATTATCCGGTTTTACCCAGGCGCAGCAGTTACCCGCCCGCTGGGACGAGCTGGTAGCATCTGATTTTCCGCAGGCGCTTGAAAAATCGGCCAAAACCTGTATCCTGCCTTTTGGAATCCTCGAGAAACACGGCCCCCACTCACCCCTCGGTACCGATCTGATACACGTTCGGGAATGGGCTGCCCACGCGGTTAAATCGGAATATGCCGTGGTATTTCCTGATTATTTTTACGGACAGATCAACGAGGCCAGGCACCAGCCCGGTACTTTCGCCCTGCCTAGTAAAGTGATATGGGATCTGCTGGAGGCCACCTGCGACGAAATAGCCCGCAATGGTTTCGAAAAAATAGTGATCCTGAACGGTCATGGCGGTAACCCGGAGTTTATCCAGTTTTTTATGCAATCGCTGCTGAATAAAAGGCATAACTACGCCGTATATTTTTATACGCCCGGCAACGACGAAGAGTTCAATAAGCAGTATGCTAAAATGCACAAATCAGACCCGCGCAACGATATGCACGCCGGCGAAGATGAAACTTCTACACTTTTATACTACCGACCCGACCTGATGCGCATGGATCGTGCCGCGTCGGAATCAGGAGCAAATCAGCACCGCTTGAATTTGAAGGATGTGTATACCCCCATCTGGTGGTATGCCGGTTTCCCGAATCATTACGCGGGTGAAGGTGCAAAGGCCAGTCCCGAGTTTGGCAAGTTTATAGCCGAGCACGAAATAGCCACTTTTGTGAAAGCCCTGAAAGTGATCAAGGCTGATACGGCTACCCTGAAATTACAAAACGAGTTTTTTGACCGGGTTGATAAGTTGAATAAGTAAGGTTTGAGTCCGAGGTATTGAGTTGGGAGTCTAAAGTTCTCTTAACCATCACTCGACTCCAGCCTATAAGTGTTCGGAAGAAATAAAAAGGCTGTCATTTCGAACGAGGAACGAGGAGAAATCTTTTGATGTATGCAATTGGGCTTTGTATACAGCAGAAGATTTTCGCTACGCTCAAGAGATAGTTTCTCTTTCGCACAACGCTCAAGGCCGCCCATGCTCTATCGAAATGACATCGCTTTTATAAATTACGGACTTAAAACTCAGAACTCAAGGCTTCAGACTTAAGACTTACTTAAATATCACCTTAGTAGCGCCGTAGCCGAACTTTTCTTTACGGGCATCCATAAAGGTTTGTACTTTGGGGTGTTTGCCTAAAGCTTTATGCAGTTCGTTACGTAATACACCGTTCCCGGCTCCGTGGATAAACACCATATCGGGTAATTGATGTACAATGGCCGCGTCGAGCGTTTTATGAAAATGTGCCAGTTGTATGTCCAGCATTTCACTGTTTTGTAAAAACTGGTAATCATCGCGTAGCTTTTCAATATGCAGATCCACCTCATTGGATGGCTTATCCAACACTACTTTTTCTTCGGGCGATTTAAAAAAGCTTTCTTTCAGCTTTTGCGCATCGATCACCATTTCCGGTTCATCCAGCCGAATAAGCCAACCGGCATCTTTTAACAATGGAACCTGCTTTTTGGTGGTCGAAAAATCTTTGGCCTTAAACTTTTCGCGCAGTACCAATGGCGCGGGTGGTTCTATATTTTGTTTGGTGCTGTAAATCACATTAAAAATAAAGGTGGGCCATAACTGCAGATCGGCCAGTTGGGCCGAGTAGATCTTTACAGCCGATCCAGGCGCTACCGCTTCAGCAAATTCGCCTTTAAACACCTGCTGCTTTTCGGTAGTAAGCGTTGCCAGTAACTGGAACGAGGTAGTATTCACCAAATGAAAATGCACCACCGAGTTGGCTTTTCCATCTGCCACTACACCCAGGTAAATCCCTTTTTTTTCAAATTCACCGGCAGGTACAGGTACTTCGTTATCAGCAGCAGCTTTTTTTGTACCGGCAGGTTCATAGCCATGTACCGAGGTTACTTTGCTGGCCAGCACAGGGATCTCAAACTCATCCTCGCCGGTAACTCCAATCATCTGGTCGTCAATTATACGGGTTACAAAACCCTCCATCTTTTCGTCAACAAAGCGTACAAAGTCGCCCAATTTATATTTCATAGCAGTATGTGTCTGGCTGCAAAGTTACTTTATATCTGCAAACGGGTACACAAATAAAACAATGTGGGTTAATATGGCATTAATCCTAAACAATTTGGTTGTTTTTAAGTTGAATTACCGCAGTACTTTAAGCTCACTTTATAATTCATATCATGGATAATTTGAATACTAAACCTTTAGATCAGCAATTGTTAAAACAGGTATTTGTACATAATCTTAACCGCACCTATTTTGGTAAACGTTACCTGGACAGCAACCTGGGCCATTTAATAAAACTGGCATCATTTACTGCTCTGGAACAGGCTATTCAGGAGTTTTGGGACGATGTAAAGAAACAAATAGCCCGGATGGATGAGATATATAAGCAGATCAATGAAACGCCGTCTGACAAAAACTGTAATCCCATCAAATCAATTGTGAGGGATGAATTTTGCCTGGATGAAAAACAAACGATGTCTATCCTGGGTGATATGGACCTCATTATGTACCTGCAATTGCTGGAGCATATCAACATCACCTCCTGCCGTATGCTCATGATGGTAGCCAAACTGTTAAAGTACGACGACGCCACACAGTTACTGACCGAATGCTTTGATGAATCCATCGATAATGACCAGCTTTTTATGCTGATATCCAAGGAGTATCTGACAGAAAACTAAGTAGAAGCTTAGAGCAAAGATATGAAATCATTACGCGCGTCATTGCGAGGTACGAAGCAATCCCCGACTTACAGAGCGGCTCTGTATAGCATAGAGATTATTAATATTTTGATTATTTTTTATTTGTATTAATGAGCTCTCTCCGGTCGGTTGTCTTCGTACCTCACAATGACGCTATTTTTTAATGTTTGTAGGAGTCTATATGACACCTTCTGTTTATAAAGCTTCATGAGGATTTTGATAGCTTATCTATATGAGCTGGATCATATAAAAAAAGCCATCCGCAGTAAAGCGGATGGCCTAAATATTAGTTATTTAATACCCCTATTAAAATAACTTAAACAAAGGTAAAAAATTATACACTACCTACGCAACCGATTTCGTGGGAAAATAACCTTTGTTACAAATTTGTTACGAAATCATAAATAACAGCTCTGTTTCCCCTTTCCGGAGTCCTATAAACCTGCATTTTAAATTCATGATAATCGCTTATTAATTATCAATTGATTTACATTAATTTGCATTTGAATTAACTAAGAACATGATCAGATCCATTATTCTATCGGCCTTTGCCTGCCTGATGCTGGCACAGGTACAGGCGCAGGATTTGTATATGCCACGGGATATACAACACGCCTTCAAAAACGGAACCCGCTCTGCCGATGGCAAACCCGGAAAAAATTACTGGCAAAACTATGGCCGGTATAACATTACCATTACGGCCCTGCCACCCAGCAGGGATATTAAAGGCACCGAGCAGATCACTTACATTAACAATAGTCCGGATACCTTGAAATCGCTTAATATGAAGCTCATATTAAACATACACCGGCCGGGAGCAGCCCGCATGGGCAATGCCCAACCCGATTATTTAACCCCGGGCGTACAAATTGATACCTTCCTGATCAATGGCAAGGCTAAAAAGATAAATAATGCCATAGCCTCTACCAACCAGATGGTGGGTCTGTTAAAACCGCTGATGCCCCATGATTCGGTTAAGCTGGATATAGCCTGGCATTTTCAGATCTCTAAAGAAAGCGGTCGTGAAGGGATGATCGACTCTACTACCTATTACCTGGCTTACTTCTATCCACGGGTATCTGTTTATGACGATTATAATGGCTGGGACAGGCTTCCGTTTTTAGATGCCCAGGAATTTTATAACGACTTTAACGACTACACCCTGCAGGTAAAAGCGCCCAAGAACTATATAGTTTGGGCCACCGGGACCTTGCAAAACCCTAACCAGGTGCTGCAACCCGAGTATGCCAAACGTTTGCAGGCATCCATGACCAGCGACTCCACCATCCATGTGGCTACAGCCGCCGACCTGGCCAGTAAAAATATCACCACGCAGAATGATGTAAATACCTGGATATGGAAAGCAAACGACATCAGCGATATGGCCGTTGGTATCAGCGATCATTATGTATGGGATGCCGCCAGCACCATTGTTGATGATGCCACCCAGCGCAGGGCCAGCATGCAGGCCGCGTTTTTAGATAATGCCGAAGATTTTCATCATGCCGTACAAAATGGCCGCAATTCGTTAAGCTGGTTATCACATAACTGGCCGGGTGTGCCTTATCCTTTCCCTAAAATGACCTCTTTTCAGGGCTTTGCAGATATGGAATACCCTATGATGGTAAACGACAGCCATAACGCCGATATCCGGTTTTCGCAATTTGTACAAGATCACGAGATAGCGCATACCTATTTCCCTTTTTACATGGGTATCAACGAGAGCCGTTATGCCTTTATGGACGAAGGCTGGGCAACCACTTTTGAACGCCTGATAGGTGCATCAGAAGTTGGCCAGGAAAAAGCCGATGCCCTGTATAAAAACTTCCGGGTTGAAAGATGGATCAATGATGCCTCTACCGCCGAAGATCTGCCGGTAATAACTCCATCAAGCGAGTTAAGGGGTGGTTATGGCAATAACTCCTATGGCAAACCATCCTTAAGCTATTTCGCGTTGAAAGATATGCTGGGCGATGCCCTGTTTAAAAAATCGCTGCACGGTTATATGGACCGCTGGCATGGCAAACACCCTATCCCATGGGATTATTTTAATTCTATGACAAGTGTATCAGGCCGCAACCTCAACTGGTTCTTTAACAACTGGTTCTTCACCAATTATTATATCGACCTGGCGCTACAAAACCTGAGCAAAGTGAACGGTGGTTACACCGCATCTATCAAAAACATCGGCGGTTTTGCCGTTCCGTTTGATATTAAACTAACTTATGCAGATGGTACAACAGAAAGTGTACACCAAACGCCCGGTGTTTGGGAGAAAAACCAAAAGCAGATCAGCGTCAACATCAAAACCACCAAAGCCATACAATCGGCCGAACTGGATGGCGGCATATTTATGGATGCCGACCTTAGTAACAATAAATTCACGGTTAAAAAATAAAATAATAACGTGCTACAACAGAAAAGCCCGGCAAACACCGGGCTTTTTTTATCGTATGGTAGTACTAAAAATTATGCGCCCTGTACAGAATCGTTCCAGTTGTCGGCGGTGTTTTTCACTTTTGATTTTGCCTCATTTACAGCATCATCACCCAGATCTTTTGCCTTACCGGCTACATCATGAACCTTTGATTTTACCGCGTCAACAACCTCTTCGCCACGATCACGCAAATCGCTAACAGTACCGCTAAATCTTGATTTTGCCCTGTCAACGGCATTGCTGCCATATTCTTTGATATCATGAGCAGTTGATTGCGCTTTGTTTTTAGCGGTGTCAACCAGGTCATTGATATAATCGGCAATGTCTTCTCTCAGGTCTCCACCCTTTTCAGGAGCCAGTAATAAACCTAATGCGGCACCAGCCGCTGCGCCTACTAAAAGTGCTGCTATAATTTTTGCTTGATCTTTCATTTTCAATTTTTTAAGTAGATGATTTAACCTGTATTGATGTAAACAACAACAATGCCAGTTTTATTTGGGGAGCAAGGATTATGGGAGCAAGGAACAAAGATTCGGGTCTGAAATGTTGCGCGAATCGACTCACCCTGTCATCACCTATGACGGAAAGAGGGGGTCCAAAGGAGAGGGGTGAAACACGTTTATGAAAGCCCTCTCCTTTGGAGAGGGTTGGGTGAGGTTCACAAAAAAAGGCATCCACTAAGTGGATGCCTGTATGCTTAATGGTTATATTATAATTAAATAACTTTTACATTTACCGCATTTAAACCTTTTCTTCCGTTCTCAACTTCAAACTCTACTTTATCATTTTCACGGATTTCATCGATCAGGCCTGTTGAATGAACAAAGATGTCTTGACCACCACCTGCTGGTGTAATAAAACCAAAACCTTTTGTTTCATTGAAAAATTTTACTGTTCCTTCTTTTTGCATTATTTTATTTATTAAAGGTCGCAAGGTACAACAATATTTTATAAACCCAAGTCTGCGGCGTAAACCCGCCCTCGCCATAATTATCTAAATACCTTATTTACAGACCATAAGACTATTAAAAAAAATTACCTGATCATGAACGATCACCCGCCCGGGTTAATTTTCAAAATAGGTATGTTTGCCAAAAAAATTCGCATACATGAAAGCCTTTATTTTCGACCTTAACGGAACCATGATCAATGACATGCCCTACCATACCAAAGCCTGGCAAACCTTACTGAATGACCAGCTGGGCGGCAGTTTTACCTGGGACGAAGTAAAGCAGCAGATGTATGGCAAAAACCCGGAAGTACTGGTACGTATGTTCGGCCCCGATAAGTTCACTTTGGAGGAGATGAACAAACTATCATACGAAAAGGAGGAAAAATACCAGCAGGAATTTTTACCGCACCTGGCCCTTTTGCCCGGTCTACTGGAATTTTTAGAAGCTGCTTATCAGCAGGGTATCCCTATGGCCATCGGCTCGGCGGCTATCCCTTTTAATATCGATTTTGTGTTGGATAATCTGAACATCAGGCATTATTTTAAGGCCATTGTAAGCGCGGATGATGTAATGTTAAGCAAACCACATCCCGAAACTTTTTTGAAAGCCGCGGCCCTGCTTAATACCAACCCTACCGACTGCACCGTGTTTGAAGATGTGCCCAAAGGTGCCGAAGCGGCTGCCAATGCCGGGATGAATGCCGTAGTGATTACCACCACCCATGAACCGCATGAATTTGAAAAACTATCTAATGTACTGCACTTCGCGGCAGATTTTACGGATGGGTATTTTAAGGAGATATTGAGGTAAGGATCGGAGCAAGGAATAAAGATAAAAGGACAAAAGCCGCCTGTGAGGACACAGACAGCCGGATAAATTTTATCAAAGCCCTCCCCTTTGGGGAGGGTTGGGAGGGGTATTACTCCGAGTATATACTCCCTACCCTATCACGCAGGTTATAACCCGATGCCATTACCTCGCCATAAGCGCCAGCTGTGCGTATGGCAATCAGGTCTCCGCGGAATGATTCGGGGAAATCCACATCCTTCTGAAAGCAATCGGTGCTTTCGCAGATAGGACCAACCACGTCGTATTTTATGCCGGCCTGTCCATGGTCTATGGTCGATGAACCATGGGCTTTACGACTTATATTTTCAATCTGATGATAAGCCTGGTAAAGCATAGGGCGCATTAGTTCGGTCATGCCAGCGTCCAATATCAGGAAATTTTTCTTCTGTCCGTTTTTCACGTACAATACCCGCGATATCA